>MDTB01015468.1_pt1 | contig 15912 bp, 17 predicted proteins | sample 811161 | NCBI WGS metagenome assembly MDTB01 (sample SAMN05326650, study PRJNA326480) | marine metagenome | isolation source: seawater | place: Mediterranean Sea | collected 2009 | reverse complement strand
TCATTGGTACCGAGGGCCGGACTCGAACCGGCACGGATGTTAAAGTCCATTGGATTTTAAGTCCAACGTGTCTACCAATTTCACCACCTCGGCAACAATATGTTTCTTATATTAATTGATCAGACCATTTGTCACAAGACTTGAAAACTCATAATCTTATGAGCGTTTATCTGTATTTAAAATTTTGTATTAATGACGGGTATATATTAAGAAATATCGATTTGTTGAGCTCTGTAACTATTCGTTACACTGTACGTTAGCACTTTAAAGTGATGAGTGCTAAATTTAAGGAGGAATTTATGAAATATAAACCATTAGCTGATCGAGTTATTGTTGAGCAGGAGGCTGCTGAAACTACGACTGCATCTGGTATTGTTTTACCTGATGCTGCACAAGAAAAGCCACAATTAGGTACAATTCTAGCGGTAGGCCCTGGGCGTTACAACGATAAAGGTGACTTAACACCTTTGCAGACAAAAGTTGGCGATACAGTTATATTTTCAAAGTATGGTGGAACTGAGTTTAAAGAAAACGGCAAAGAATATTTGATTATTAAAGAATCTGATATTTTAGCAATTAAAAATTAAGGAGAGAATAATATATGAGTGCAAAACAATTAAAGTATTCAGAAGAAGCATGGCGTTCACTTGCCGATGGTATAGAGAAAGTTGCTGAAGCTGTTCGTGTAACATTGGGTCCAAAAGGGCGTAATGTTGTTTTAGAAAAAAAATGGGGATCACCAACCATAACAAATGATGGTGTTACTATTGCAAAAGAAATCGAATTAAAAGATCGGTTCCAAAATATGGGTGCTCAACTTTTAAAGGAAGTTGCATCAAAAACCAATGACATTGCAGGTGATGGTACAACATCAGCAACTATTTTAGGCCATGCTATTTTTAAGGAAGGTTTAAAGAATGTTGTTGCAGGTTCCAACCCAATGGAATTAAAGCGTGGTATTCAAGAAGCTGTAAATGTAATCGTCGAAGGTATAAAAGGGTTTTCTCAACCTGTTGAAACAAAAGATGCGATTGCTCAAGTTGCTTCAATTTCTGCAAATAATGATGAAACAATTGGTAACTTAATCGCAGATGCGATGGAAAAGGTTGGCAAAGAAGGTGTGATTACTGTTGAGGAATCAAAAGGTTTTAACACTGAGTTGGAAGTTGTTGAAGGTATGCAGTTTGATAAAGGTTATATTTCACCGTATATGGTTACTGATAAAGATCGTATGGTTGCTGATATGGAAGATGCTTTCATCTTACTTACTGATAAAAAAATCACAGCAATTAAAGACATTTTGCCAGTTTTAGAAAAAGTTGTTCAAGCGAATAAACCATTGGTCATTATTGCAGAGGATATTGAAGGCGAAGCGTTAGCAACATTGGTTGTTAATAAATTGCGTGGCACATTTAATTGTTTAGCAATTAAAGCGCCCGGTTTTGGTGATCGTCGCAAAGCAATGCTTGAAGACCTCGCGGTATTAACTGGTGGACAAGTTATTTCTGAAGAAGTTGGTTTAAATTTAGAAGCAACTGAACTTTCCCAATTGGGGCAAGCTCAAAAGGTTAAAGCAGATAAAGAAAACACGACGATTGTTCAAGGTAAAGGTGATTCTGGAAATATTGAAGCACGTGTTGAGCAAATTAAAAATGAAATTTCAAATTCTGATTCAAGCTATGATAAAGAAAAGCTTCAAGAGCGTTTGGCCAAATTATCTGGTGGAGTTGCAGTTATTAAAGTTGGCGCAGCTACAGAAACTGAGCTAAAAGAAAAGAAACACCGTGTTGAAGATGCTTTATCTGCAACTCGTGCAGCAGTTGAAGAAGGTATTGTTTCTGGTGGAGGAACAGCGCTTGTTAATTTAATTCCAGCATTAGAAAAAGCAATTGAAACGGCAGCTGATGATTTGAAATTGGGTATGAGTATTGTACTTCGTTCATTAACTGCGCCATTAAAGCAAATTGCTGAAAATGCAGGCCGTGAAGGTTCCGTAGTTGTTGAAAAAGTGAAAACTGAAAAACAAGGTACCGGGTATGACGCGCGTCGTGATCAATATGTTGATATGATTGCACAAGGCATTGTTGATCCTGCAAAAGTAACAATTGCAGTTGTTGAGAGTGCTGCGTCGATTGCATCACTTGCAATGACAACTGAAACTTTGGTTGCTGATGAAGAAGAAGAAAAGCCAGCTCCTGCTGCACCTGACATGGGTGGCATGGGCGGTATGGGTGGAATGGGAGGAATGATGTAAATTTTACATCATTTCTTGATTTTACTTAATTATTTAAAGGGCCAGTTATCGCTGGCCCTTTTTTTATGCTTTATATTATGTTCCTTTTTTTAACAGATTCGCTTCAAGTTAGTTAACTTGATAGAATATCTTCTATTAGATCTTTTTCATTAATAATTAATATAGATGCCCCAGCTTCATTTAGTGTTTGAGCTTTTGTTAACTTTGACCCAGCTGCTTCCCCAACAACTAAATAGTGCAATGATTTTGAAACACTTTTAGTTACCTTGCCGCCGTGATCTTTTATTAATTCTTCAATTTTTGTTCTTGGCTGGCTTAATGAACCTGTGATAACGAATGTTTTTCCTTCAAGCGTTGTTGAAATTGCTTTTTTAGATGATGTTGGTTTAATTCCAGCCTTAATTAATTCGCTAACTAATGAGTTAAAACTTGTTGTTTGAATGGTTGTTGTCACTGCGTTGGCCATCTTGGGACCAATTTGGTCAATTTGTAATAATTCATCTTCTGAGGCCTTCATTAATTCTTCAAAACTTTTGTAATGATTTGCAATAATGGTCGCTGAAACTTCGCCAACAAATGGGATGCCTAGTGCAAATAATAGGTTAGCAAATGGTTTTGTTTTTGAGCTTTTAATTGCGGATAGTAAATTATCTGTTGATTTTTCCCCAAACCGTTCGAGGTGAATTAAATCGTCTCGAGTTAATTTATAAAGATCGGCAACGGTCTTTATTTTTTCTTCAGTTAATAGCTGATCAACAATCGCATCACCTAAGCCATCGATTCCCATTGCATTTTTTGAACAAAAATGTTTAATTCGTTCTTTAATTTGAGCAGGACAAAGTGGGTTTATGCATTGGTAGGCAATTTGCCCTTCAATTTGTCGAATACTATTTTGTCCACATGACGGGCATTCGGTAGGGACATTAATGGGGGTTTTTCCTATTGATTTGTTGATCCCGACAATTTTTGGAATTACTTCTCCGGCTCGTTTTATAATGATTTCGTCACCAACATGGATATTTAATCGCTTAATTTCATCAAAGTTATGTAACGTTGCGCGTTGAACAGTTGCTCCAGAAACGCTGACTGGTGCAACATGCGCGACTGGCGTAATAACACCGGTTCGCCCGACTTGAAACTCAACGGCATTAAGTGTTGTTGTTACTTCCTCTTCTGGGAACTTGAAAGCAATGGCCCATTTAGGTGCTTTTGATGTTGCTCCCATACTATTTTGTAATGCTTTACTATCTACTTTTATAACGGTGCCATCAATATCGACATCGAATGTTGATTGTTGAATGGCTGTTATCGCACTTTGGATGTTGTTGACGTCGTTGCTGATTTGTTTTGTATCAATAACTGGAAATCCCAATGATTTAATCCAGTGTATGGTTTCAATGTGGGAGTCAAAATTTGATGTGCTTGATCCATAAATGAAAATATCCAAATGACGTTCTTTTGTTATGGTAGGATCGAGTTGCCTTAATGCGCCAGATGCGGCATTTCTAGGATTAGCAAAATCTGACTTTAATTTTTCAAAATTACTGGTTGAAATATACACCTCACCCCGAATTTCGAGGGGCTTAGTAAATGCGATGGTTTGAGGAAGTGATGTGATTGTTTTTATATTATGTGTCACAATTTCACCAATTTTTCCATTCCCTCTTGTTGCAGCGAGTTTTAATTTGCCATTTTCATAAATAATACTGACAGCACAACCGTCAATTTTTGGTTCAATACTGAGTTGAAATGTTTTGATATCTGTTTCCTTTACAACCCGTTCAATAAACTTTTCTATATCTTGTATATTAAATGCATTTGATAGTGACAGTAGTGCTTCTTTGTGTTCATATTGTGCAAATGATTTGTTAGGGGTGCTGCCAACGATTTGCGTTGGGGAGTCTGGTTCAATAAGTAATGGATGATCATGTTCGTAGGCTTTTACTTGTTGATACGCGGCATCGTATTTTTGATCGCTTACCGTTGATTCATTGTTTTCGTAATATTCTCTGTTCCATTGGTTCAATTGTTTAATGGTTGCTAAATAATCGGCGTGGGATTCAATCATTCTATTATCATATCAAGTCTTATAAACGAGTGAAACCGTCATGTTTACTTTACGTGCATTTTCATTGTCTTGAAAAATTATGTATCTCTTAATATAATTTTTTTGAATGGTTTGGTTCAATAAATTATATTTGTCATTAAAAATGATTGGTTCTTCATCCACGGATGGTTATGAAGAGGCAAAACGAATTGTTGTTTCCAATCAAATCATGGCATTGTATCTTTTATTATTATTTCCATACATTCCAATTTTCTACTATATGGGCTCTTCATTGTTATCTTTCATCACTGTTGGTCTAAGTTTCTCCATTATTTTTTGTATATTCTTAAATAAGAAACGGTCTTTTTCAATCTCAAGAAGTTTATTTATCTTGACAATATCGTTACCTATTTATTTTTTTGCAGCGATTTTAGGTCCAGAAACAGGCATTCAATTTGTGTCGTTTTTGACCATGTGCATTTCATTTATCATTTTTGATAAGACCCAAAAATATTTAAAATACTTTTTTATTATCTTGCAGATTTCAATTTTTCTTACTCTGGAAATTACCCAATATTCTTTTTTTTATAAGGAAACATTTAGTTCGATGAATTACACCTTCTTTAGATATACGGTTATTATTAACGTATTTTTATTAATTTTAGCTACGCTTACTTATTTTTCGAGTTTATCGACACACTATAAAAAGACGTTAACTGATGTTAATAAGTTAAGTAAAATAACCAATCGAGAGGCTGAAATCATTCATTTACTATTGGAGGGTAAAACGAACAAAGGAATCGCTGATTCTTTATTTATTGAAATATCAACCGTTAAAACTCACTTGAAAAATATATTTAAAAAACAAAACGTATCGAATCGGACACAATTGATAGCAATGGTGACACAAAATAAGATTTCTGTTGATCCTGCAATTCAACCTTAATAGCAGTCAAATTAACCAACGCTTTTGGAAGCAGTGGTAGATGAAGTTTTAAGTTTTTCTTCATGTTGATTAATTATTTGTATCCATGTTGTATAGTCAAATGGCATGTTTTGATTATTATTTGTAGAAGGTCTGGTTTCGCTTGCTCGGTTAAGTTGCGGTTGAGGCCTTTGTTGATAAATAGAACGTATACGATTCTGGCGAAAATCTAATCTCATCATCATATTCTATAATAAATTTATATAAATTCAATAAAAAATATCTGAAAGTTGTGTTTGGTATTGGTTCAATACGGTGATCGCAAAATCTTTTGGCGGGATATTGGTGTGTGCGACCACAAGGGATTCTTGTGTTTGGCGAGTCACGATTGAATGGCAAAAAAGACTGCTTTGTTTTCCGTGATAATGAAAAAATTTTGACATACGGTGTGATTCTAATAGTAGTTCATAGCCTCGTAATGAAAAGGTTCTTGGAAAGGTGTCTTGTATTGTCATTAAGAATAATTTACTTAAACTTAACAGTGTTTCTCGTTCACATTTTTTTTCAAAAATGAAGGTTACCATGTCTTGGTTGTGGGTGTTTATAAAACCCACGATTGCATTGCTTGATACATTAAATTCACGGCGTAAAACACGTGATTTTATATTTTCGATATTTATTTGATGGTATTCATCAATGTAATAATTTTTTATGTTGGGCATAATGCCATAAACCTCCTAAAACTAACATGCCAATGCAGAGGTACTGGCCCATTGAAAGTTGAAAAGCAAATAAACCAAGATGCGCATCTGGTTCTCTGGTAAACTCAATCAAAAACCGACAGATGCTATAACCGACGACGAACGTCAAAAATACGCGGCCTTCCTTATAAAATTTTTGAAATACGATGTAACATAGTGTTAATAGAAGTAACCCTTCCAATCCTGCTTCATATAGTTGAGAAGGGTGCCGTGTTATTTCACCACCACTTGGAAATTTCATGCTCCAGGGAACCGTTGTAGCTCGTCCATACAATTCGCCATTTATAAAGTTAGCGATGCGTCCAAAAAAAAGACCTGGCGTTGCGCATAGTGCTAAGATATCAAGCCCAATTTGTATTGATAACTTGCTTTTTTTGCAACTGTAAATGACAGCTAAGAATGCTCCCAGCGCGCCCCCATGAAATGACATGCCACCTTTCCAAACAGCAATGATGTCCAAAGGGTGATTTAGATAAAAACTTGGGTCATAAAAAATAACATAGCCGAGTCGACCCCCAATAATAATCCCCAAAACAATGTTTGATACAAAATCCGATAAGTTGATTTGAAATGGTCGTTTTTTCAAGCAATGTTTTGCGAGCCCATAACCGCTTAAAATGCCGCTCACATACGCAATGCCATACCAGTGAATACTTAGTGGCCCAATTGAAACGGCGACTGGGTTTATGTTTGGAAACGCCAAACTAAAAAATGGTGTTAATTTTTTCTTTACTTTTGTAGGATAATTAAACATAAAAGATGGTTTAAATATACCAATTAATCGTTATTTTAGCTATAATACAAGTAGAATTATGCCATTAATAAAAGATTATAATTTAGATCGAGACTTCGATGATTTAAAAACAACTGTTTTAAAAACAGGTAAAATAATTAAATCATCTGCGCTGAAACCATCACATGACGTCGTTATGCCAAGTCAGTTTTCTGATGAAATTAATTTTCAACCGTCTGATGATCCCTTTGATTCTGAGATGGCTATGGAACCTGAAGTTCCTGCTACTCCAGATCCAGTTGTTCAATCACCACAAGTTGCCCCTATTGACGAAGCTAAAATTCGTGAAGAAATCCAACAAGAATTTAAACCTCATTTTGATGATTTAGCTGCTGCAATTAATGGTTTACAAGAAGCCCGTAATCAAGTGGTTCAGTCAGCAGAAACACAATTGGTTGATTTGGCATTAACGATTGCTGAAAAAGTTGTTCATAAAAAAGTTGAAATGGATCCATCAATTATAAAAGATGTTGTTGAGGATACGTTTAACAAAATTTCTGGTTCTGATCGGATTACCTTTAAGATCAATCCAGATGATTTGGCTGTATTTAATGAATTTCAGCCCTATTTGGAATCTCGACTGATTGGTGTTGAAAAAATATCAATTCAACAAGATGGGACCATTAATCAAGGGGGGTGTATTATTGAAACTGATCTTGGATTTGTTGATGTTACAATAAAAGAGAAGCTGAATATTATTGCCCAGACCTTCAAAAAAGTTAAAGCTACCTTATGAATTTTGATCCTTTTAAAAAAGCACTCGATGAGGTCGATGTGGTCCGTGTCGTTGGTCGTGTTGTAAAGGTTGTTGGTTTGGTCATAGAAGCTCAGATCCAAGGTGTTTCTATCGGTGATTTATGTATGGTTGAGATTGTTGGCGGAGATTCAATTCGTTCCGAGGTGGTTGGATTCAAAGAGGATCAAGTGTTAATGATGCCTTTGGGAATGATAACGGGTATTCGTCCTGGGAGTAAGGTTTATCCAATGGGAATGCCAATTTCGATTAAAGTAGGCCCAAAATTACTTGGGCGGGTTTTAAATGGTTTAGGTGAGCCAATTGATGGGAAAGGCCCCATTGAAATGGAAGAGATTTACCCAATCGATCAAGACCCACCGGATCCATTTAGCCGGCCTCGAATTAATGATGTATTAAGCGTTGGTGTGAAATCAATTGATGGTATTCTAACGCTTGGGAAAGGTCAAAGGATTGGGATTTTTGCTGGTTCCGGTGTTGGAAAGAGTACTTTGATGGGAATGCTTGCACGAAATTGCACAGGTGAGGTAAATGTTATTTGTTTGGTTGGAGAGCGTGGGCGAGAAGTTAATGATTTTATTGAAGAATCACTGGGTGAGGAAGGCCTAAAAAAATCAGTTGTTATTTGTGCAACTTCCGATACGGTTCCTTTGATTCGTGCGAAATGCCCAATGGTTGGGACAGCAGTTGCTGAGTATTTTAGAGATCAGGGAAAAAATGTTTTGTTTATGATGGATTCAGTGACTCGTTTCGCAATGGCACAGCGAGAAATTGGATTGGCTACTGGTGAACCTCCAACGACGAAAGGGTATACCCCGTCTGTATTTGCCATGTTACCCCGTTTAATGGAACGAGCAGGTACTTCTCATACAGGGTCTATTACTGCTATTTACACTGTTTTGGTTGATGGTGGTGATTTTGATGAGCCCATTGCGGATGCTGCACGGGGTATATTAGATGGTCATATTTTATTAAGTCGTGATTTGGCTGCTAAAAATCATTACCCCTGTATTGATATTGGTCATAGTGTGAGTCGATTGTTTTCTGTCATTTGTTCAGAAGAGCATAAGACAGCGGCAGGGCGCTTACGCGAGATTTTAGCGAAGTACGAAGAGGCCGAGGACTTAATAAATATCGGTGCTTATGTAAAGGGAAGCAATCCAAAAGTTGATGAGGCTGTGGATAAAATTGATGAAGTGAATTCATTTTTAAAACAACGAACAGATGAAAATATCCCATTTGATGAGACAGTTCGAATGATTTCATCCATTTTTAGTTAGGGGGAAGTATCGATGGCCAAGCCACCAAAAAAGTCCAAACGGTTTGAATATAATTTAGAGTCCGCTTTGAATTTTCGTGAACTTCGTGAGACGCAAGAACAAGATAAATTTAATAAAGCTGAGCAGAAGTATAACGAAGAGCTTAATAAGGAAGAGCGCATGAAAGATCAGGAGAAATCGGAGCATGCCGGACTTTTGGGGCAGATTGATGCGGGTCAAACCATAGATTTTCAACAAGTCATGATGCGCAAATCACATTTGGAACAATTGAAAACTGAGATTGTTGAACAAGTTGAGGTTCGTGAAACGGCTGAACAAGAAAAGGATACCCAACGAGAAACATTGGTTCAAGCCATGAAAGATAAAAAGATTTTAGAGGAAGACAAAGAAAAAAAGCGTGATATGTGGAAAAAAATAATGAAAAAAGAAGAGATGAAGTTTTTAGATGAAATTGCATCTATTTCTTTTACTAAAAAATTACGTGAGGAACAAGAAGAGCAACTTCGGAGAAAAAAAGTCAAAGCAGATGCTCGTCGTGAATCAGATGCGTTACTTGAAGCCGACGTATTGCAAGACAATGAAGCGTCACTTACTGATGACATACCGCTGCAGCTTGAGGATGATTAATCTAAAATGGATTGGATGTCTTTTTTGATTTGATGAATTAATTCATCTTTATTTTTAAAGCGAATATCATCTCGTATAAATCGTTTAAATAGCACTTGTATTTTTTCATGGTAAATATTGGCTGAGAAATTCTCTAAAATATGGGTTTCAATGCTTGCTTCATTATTTTTAAATGTTGGTTTTTTTTCCAATATAAGTAATCGAAGCATGTGTTTCTCCGTTTACAATTGTTTGACTTTCGTAAACGCCAAATTTTGGAACACACTTATTGCGAGGTATTTTAATGTTTGCTGTTGGAAAGCCAATGGCATGGCCTCGATTATCACCCTGTATAACGGTTCCTTCCATTAAATAGGGGTGGCCTAATAGTTTGAATGCAAAATCTGGGTCCGTTTTAAGTGATTTTCTAATGATACTACTTTTAAAAGCAACGTCGTTGGTTAACTTTTGGATTTTAATTTCAATAATTTTACATTTATTTTTTTTGCCCCATGCTTCGAGTATCTTTATATCCCCTTGGCCCTGTTTTCCAAATTTAAAGTCATAGCCAATGGTTATCTGTGTTGGTTTAAGGGGTTTTATAAATGCATTTAAAAATTCGTCCGGGGACATATTGGCTGTTTTTTTTGTGAAAGGAATAACTAGCATGTTTGGGAAGAAATAGCGGAGTTCATTTGGGAATGATAAACGTTCAATTGTTGATTTTTCTGATAATACATTTTTGGGGTGAGGGTCAAAAGTTACAAGGAATTCGGATGTTTCAACCAGTTTTTGATGCCCTCTGTGAAACCCATCAAATGTCCCCAAGCACAATGTTGATGCTTGTTTTTCTTTGTATTTGTCTAACCCCATCATTTGCATTATTGTGGCAAGGATCCTTTCAAAGCTTCGGTAAGCGTTTGTTCGTTTAATTGATCAAGTTTGATGGATGATTTTAATGAAACTGACCCAATTGCAAGTCGATTTAATTTTGATAAATGGCCACCAACACCTAGATCTTTACCAAGATCATGGGCTAATGAACGGATGTAGGTTCCTTTAGAGCAATGTACAGAAATATTGAGTTGATTGTTTTCTAAACCATTTATAATTAATTCATAAATTGTAACTGAAGCTGCTTTTAGATCGACCACATTTCCTGCTCTTGCATGCTTATAAGCTGGAACGCCATTTATTTTCTTTGCTGAAAACTGTGGCGGTGTTTGATTAATCTCGCCTCGGTAATTTTTTAAGGTCTCTTCTACTTGATTTTTTGTTAACTTAAGTGGTGTTGGATGTTTTGATACTATGGAACCATCAATATCAAAGGAGTCTGTTTCAATCCCAAATGTAACTTCTGCATGATAGGTTTTATCATATTCAATCAATTGATTAAGTTGTTTCGTAAATTTTCGCCCAATAGCAATAATCAGTAAGCCCGTTGCAAATGGATCGAGTGTTCCTGAGTGTCCAATTTTTGTTTTTTTTGGCAGCATCGTTTTTATTTTTCGTATGACATCATAAGATGTCATGCCTGCGGGTTTATCGATCAATAAAAATCCTTCCATTAAAATTCCTTTTTAGCGCAAGAAATTAAATTTTCTTTAAGTTCTGTAAATGATTGAGATACAGTAGCCCCAGCGGCTCTGATGTGACCACCGCCATTAAAATTTTTTGCTAATTTAGCTACGTCAACTTGATGCTTTGATCGAAAACTAATTCGATATTCCGAGTGTTTTACTTCTTTGCAGATTATAACGAGCTCAATATTTTCAAGTTGCCGGAAAAAGTTAACTGTACTTTCATGGGATATATTGGGGTGATTTGGAATATGGACAATCATAAACGGGTATTGATCATCGAGGTACATGTTTTCAAGTCCAATGCGGATATCCTCAAAATAGTTTTTGGGTTTCTGTTCAAAAATAAACTCACTAATTTGTGCTGGATTTATGTTTTTTGTTAAGAGCTTTGCCGCTGCTTTAAATGTTGAGGCTGTCGTATTTGCAAATTTAAAATTACCCGTATCAAAACAAATAGCGGCATATAAATTTATTGCCGTCTCATCGGATATCTCAGCTTTTAATGCGTCAAATAATTCAAATAAAAGTTCTCCGACGGATGATATACGTTTAACTAAGTTCACATCTCCAAATAATGAGTTATCTTGATGATGGTCGATATTTAAAATTGTTTTTACTATTGGAAAATTCTCAACATTATAAATTCTTGATTTATCTGAACAGTCTAAAAAGATAGCGAGGTCAAAGGTTGTTGAGATGTCTTTTTGAATATTTTCTATTCCTGGAAGCGCTTTAAATTGATTCATTTGAATATCCGGTGAATATAACGTGGGTTTGCGATTCAGGCCCAATAATAATGCGTTCATAGCTAATAATGATCCAACAGCATCAAAATCAGGGTCCTTATGAATGGTTACAATGATTTTTTCTGGTAATGTATTAAAAAGGTTGAGAATCTCAGAACTTATCATTCAAATGATTTTAATTTATCAATAATATTTGATCCACGTTCCAATGAATGATCGATTTTAAATGTTAAGCTTGGGATTCGTTTTAAACGTATATTTTTCCCCAATGTTTTTCTTATAAAAGCGGTTGATTTGGTGAGTTTTTCATATGATTTTTTTCGTTCTTGTTCAGACCCTAAATGGCTGTAAAAAACGGTTGCGTTTGCTAAATCTTTGGATACTTTAAGTCCTGTAATTGAAATTAACCCAAGGTTACTACGAAAATCTTTTTGTATGATTCGTGATATTTCTTCTCTCAGTAATGATTCAACACGAACTATTCTCGACATGGCTATTATTCCTCTCGGACATCATAACATTCTATAATATCCCCTGGCTCATATTGAGAAAAACCATCGGTAACAATTCCACATTCATATTTTGTGTCTACTTCTTTTACATCATCTTTAAATCGTTTTAGTGACGATAACTTCCCTTTGTAGAGTTCTTCATTTTTTCGTTTAACAATAACCATATTATTTCGGATTAGTTTACCCTCTGTGACATAACTACCAGCAATAGCACCAACTTTCGAAAACTTAAAAACTTCTCGAACTTCCGCTTCACCAATTTTCGTTTCAATAATTGACTTGTTATACATGCCAGACATGACGTTTTCAATGTCATTTAGAATATCATAAATGACTTTATATTCACGCACATCAATTTTAGCATCTTCACTTGCACGTTTAGCGTCATTGGTGATTTGAACACGAAATCCAATTACAATTGCATCGGATGCTTTGGCAAGTAAAATATCATTTTCATTAATGCTTCCAGTTGCAGAATGAACTACATTAATTGAGATATCGTCAATTTCAATTTGATTAATGGATAGTACAAGTGCATCCAACGAGCCATGAACATCTGTTTTGATGATTAGGTTTAATTTTTTTATATCACCATCATTGATTTGTTTTGATAATGTGTTTAAAGAAACACTTTTTGTTAAATTTTGCTTTTGCTGATGTTTCTTTTTTATTAAATTTTCGCTGGCCACTTTTTTTGCAGTTTGTTCGTCACTATGTTCTTCTAGGATATCTCCAGGAGACGGGACTTCAGACAAGCCTAAAACTTCTACAGGTGTACTTGGTAATGCCACTTTTACACTTTCGCCATTGTCGTTGTAAAGTGCTCTTACTTTGCCATAGACTGGACCAATCGTAATGAAGTCACCAACAGAAAGTTTTCCTGATTGAACCAATACGGACGTAATTGGGCCACGTTTTTTGTCGAGAAAGGCTTCAATTGTGATGGCTTTTGCTAATCCCTCATAGTTTGTTTTTAATTCTTGAACATCTGCTGTGAGTTGAATCATTTCAAGCAAATTATCAATGCCTTCCCCTGTTTTTGCAGACACTGGACAAACAATGGTTGTTCCGCCCCAATCTTCTGGTACAAGTTCATGTTCAACAATTTGTTGTTTTACCCGTTCCAAGTCAGCTCCTGGGGTATCTATCTTATTGACTGCAACAATAATTGGGGTGTCCGCTGCTTTTGCATGATTAATTGCTTCAATGGTTTGAGGCTTGATGCCATCGTCAGCTGCAATAACCAATATCGCAATGTCGGTAACCTGTGCGCCTCTTGACCTTAGTGCGGTAAACGCTTCGTGTCCGGGTGTGTCTAGGAATGTTAACTTCTTTTTGTTTTTTCTTACTTGATAAGCTCCGATATGTTGTGTAATACCGCCAGATTCTTTTTCAGCAATATTGCTTGAGCGAATATTATCGAGTAATAATGTTTTACCATGATCCACATGACCCATGACCGTTATTACTGGTGGGCGGGACCGGAGATCTTTTTTATCTTGGTTTTCTTTTAATTCTTCAATTTGATCTTTAAGTTCTGTCGAAGGTGACCGTTCATCTTCTGAATCTAAGCTTAATTGAATTTCAAGGTCAGATGCAATGTCTTTGGCAAGTGCTGCATCAATGATTGAATTTATATTTAATAAAAGACCTTTTTGTAATATTACGCCCATGATGTCTTTTAATGGGGCATCAATCAATTTTGCAAAATCAGATAGTTTAATTTGGCTATCAGTTAATTTGAATTTGCGAGTTTCAGCAAGTGTTTCTTCAATAAACGCTTTATCTTCGTTGAAAAGTTCTTTCACAACTTTGATGGTTTCATCATCAAGACGTGTATTCTCTGATTTTACTTTAATATCAAATTTAAATAAAATTTTAATAAAATCTTTTGGTTTTTTCCCTAATTCTTTTGCTAAATCTTTAACTTTCAATGTGGTTAACTTTCCTTAATGTCACTTTCATCTGAATCACTTGGTGTTTCAGTACTTACCGCTGCTTCAACTTCCTCTGTATTGTTTTTTCCTTCAGTTTCATTTTCGACTTCAATTGGTGATGGTTCATCTTCATTTTTTGTTGAAGTATTTGTTTCTTCTGCAATTTGACTTGCGAGTGATGATTCTTCTGTTGACACGGTTGTTGTTTCAGGATCATTTTCGGTTGTGTCTTGTGATGTAGCTTTGATTTTATCAGCCAACGAATCACCATCACTAACTACATTTTTATTGTTGTAATCTGATTCACTTACGATGTCGAGTTTCCAATTGGTTAGCTTTACAGCTAGCCTTACGTTTTGACCGGATTTGCCAATTGCAAGGGAGAGTTGATCATCTGGAACAACGACAGTTGCTTCTCGATTATCTTCGTTATTAATTACAACTTGTGAAATTGTTGCTGGTTTTAGTGAATTTCCAATAAATACTTTCGGATCTTCACTCCATTCTAAGATGTCAATTTTTTCATTATTAATTTCTCGAAGCACTGCTTGAATACGCCCACCCATGTGCCCAACACAGGTGCCAACAGCCCCAACCGTTTGGTTGTTAGAAAAAACAGCGATTTTGGTTCGTTTTCCTGCATCTCGTGAAATACTTTTGATTGAAATAATACCATCTTGAATTTCTGGGACTTCCAAATGGAATAGTTTACGTATAAGTCCAGTGTGAGAGCGTGATATGCGTATTGACGGCCCACGATTGTTTTTTTGAATATCTACAATGTAAACGCGAACACGGTCTTTTACATTAAATGTTTCACCTGGGGATTGTTCTCGTGGTGGAAGAAATGCTTCAATTTTACCTAAATTAATTAAATACGTATTTCCTTCAATATTTTGAACACTGCCGGTTACGATTTCACCAACTTTATCTGAAAACTCATTCATAACTAAATCTTTTTCAGCTTCCCTGATGCATTGCAATATGACTTGTTTTGCAGCTTGTGCGGCAATTCGACCAAATTCATCGACGTCTAGTTCAATTTCTAAGATATCACCAACTTCGACATCATCGCTTAATTCTTCGGCCTCAGTTAATGTGAGTTCATTAAGTTCATCTTCATAATCCTCAACCACTGTTTTTTCCATCCAAAGACGAGCTTCACCAGAATCTTCATTGATGTATGCTTTTACATTTAATTCAGCACCATACTTTTTTTTAGCTGCAGAAATTAATGCTTTTTCAATTGCGTCTAGAATTAAATGGCGATCGATGCCACGTTCTGATTCAATTTGAGCAATCACTTGCGAAAAATTTTCAATTAAAATCATGTTTTATCCTTTCGAATGATTTCAGTTTACAGGAAATGGGTTTCAAAAAACACCTTTCGCTTTTCAAAGCTATAACTGAAACAGAAAGGGTACAGGATGTAAGCTTTGAAATGCAAGTCGCATATTCCCGTAAATTAAAGTTATCATAGCTTCACGGACTCTTCAATAGAACAAGCTCAAATTATACGGTCCAATTCATTGTCTGATTTACTTTTGATTTTTTGGGACTTGTTTGCTTGTTTTCAAAGTGACCATGAGATAATGACGTGATCATGTAGCAATGGTGAGGCGTTTAAACGTCTTGAATGTAACACAAGTTATTGAGTGTTGAGTCTTCGACTTTTTAATTCTCGTTGTACTAAGGTGTGCAATATAGTTATGTT
>MDTB01168030.1_pt1 | contig 15914 bp, 12 predicted proteins | sample 811161 | NCBI WGS metagenome assembly MDTB01 (sample SAMN05326650, study PRJNA326480) | marine metagenome | isolation source: seawater | place: Mediterranean Sea | collected 2009 | reverse complement strand
TTAACCAAATTGGTGACCGAGCTACAAACCATGCTGGTTAACAGGGATGCTGCAACACAAGCTTTTGCAAAAATTGGGCAGCAAAGTCTTTTTGATTTTCTAAGATAATCGGAGTGTACGAATTATGACTGGATATGTTTATAACGATGTATGTTTAAAGCCATCTGCATCAGGGTATAATCAAGAAATTTACCCCAGTAAGATGCCTTCAGAGAAAAAGCTTATTAATCCCAAACGAACTTTTAGAGAAAAATCAGACTTTTCTATTATTATTACTAATTTTAATCGGGCGAATTTTCTTGCGCGCGCTATCCGCTCTGCGCTTAACCAATTTCTGTTGAGACGAAAAGTTGAAGTTATTCTGGTTGATGATTGCTCGACCGACGATTCACACACTATCTGGCGGGAATTTGAGAATTCCATCTCCATTGTCACATTGGAAAAAAACTCTGGCGTGGCTACTGCAAGCAATGTTGGAATAGAATTTGCATCGTCTGAATATATTATGCGACTGGATGCAGATGATTATTTAAGTAACGAAGCTTGTGCCCATTTAGGGGCGATATTGGATTATAATACGGACATTGATTTTGTCTATTGTGACCATATGCGGGTGGACGTAAATGGCCAAAAGGAGAAACACGTAAAGCTAGATACAATCGAGAATCTATATAAGCATGGTGCAGGCGTTTTATTCAGAAAGCAGGCCTTAGAAGAAGTTGGATGTTACGACGAAAAACTTCGAAATGCAGAAGATTTCGATTTGCTACATCGGCTGATTAAGGCTGAGAAAAAGGGCTATTATCTGCCGATACCTTTATATCGCTATTACATACATGGAAAAAATATGACTCTAAATAAAGAGCGAGAGATTTATTGGGATTTTGTAAGGACAAAACATGACATTTGATATTGGAAAAATTACGGTTGGCGGCTCCAAAACCTGCGTGATTGCAGAAGTTGGCGTGAACCATTTAAAAAACCTAGATTTGGCAGAGGAGCTGATTTCTTCTGCTACAAATGCTGGGGCAGATATTGTCAAGTTTCAAACTTACTCTGCTGATACGCTTACCACAAAAAATGCCCCTCGATTTTGGTCCTGGAGCGGCGAGCATGATAGCGGCGGCTCCCAGCATGACAGCTATGCTGTTTTAGCGACACCTGAGCTTGAATTTACACGCGAATTAGTAAGGCTTTGCGAGAAGCATGATGTGGCGTTTATGTCGACCCCATTTGATGATGCGACTGTCGATGTATTAGAAGCACTTGGGTCTGCTGCCTATAAAATAGCAAGTGGTGATATTACGAATTTTCCTCTTATCCGCAAAATTGCAAAAACAGGAAAGCCCCTATTCTTATCCACAGGGGCGAGCTCCATTCAGGAAATAAAAAGCGCGGTTGCTGAGATTGAGAAAATCAATAAGTCTATTCCGGTTTGTATAATGCATTGCACGCTTTGCTACCCAACACGGGCTGAACATGCAAATCTATCTGCAATCTTGGATTTGCAAAAACACTTTCCAAATCATATATTAGGACTTTCCGACCATACCATTGGGCCAGCTATCCCAAGCGCCTCTATTTTATATGGTGTGAAAGCGATTGAAAAACACTATACCTGCGATAAAACCTTGCCAGATAGCGAGGATCATTGGCTATCAATTGACGAAGCAGAACTGAGTGTCATGACCAGCATGTTGCGTCAAATTGAACGCGCTATAGGACATGGCACAAAAGATGTTCTCAGATGCGAAGAAATTGCCCGTTCAAATGCCAGACGTTCCTTGGTGGTAAAAGGCAGCATAAAAAAGGGTGAGAAATTTTCTTCAGAAAATATAATTCCAAAAAGACCAGGATTTGGAATTTCCCCTGACAATATAGACGAAATTATAGGTCTTACATCGACTTCTGATTTAGCAGATGATGCTGTCATTCTGCCAGAACATGTCCTAGAAGATGCCTCCTTTAAACCTATCATGGAAGCCTTACTCCTTTCCAAGGGTAATTCACTGTAACAATAATTGAACGGCAGGTTTGTTATGAAAGTAGGAATTATTGGCTTTGGTTCGATAGGAGAAAGGCACGCACAAAATGCTCAGCGCCTTGGACATGAAATTCATGTCTTTAGAACAGGTAATTCATCAAAATTTACCAAATCAAGCTCTGAGGATTTTGAATTTCACTTCGAATTAGAGGCGTTTTTATCCCTGCCGTTAGAGTGTATGATTATCTGCAATCCAACCCATTTGCATGCCGAGTTTATTACCTACTCTATAGCACGCTCTATTCCTTTTTTTGTCGAAAAACCGATAGCTAGTACTCTAAAAGAGGCCGCTATTATCAGCGAGGCATTAGCTAAGAGCCCTATCTCTAACTGTGCTGGCTATATGATGAGATATGATGAGAGTATCATCAAAATCAAAGAATTACTCACAAGCGGCGTCATTGGGACTGTTACAACCGGTATAGCCCATTGGTCCTCATATTTGCCAGATTGGCACCCTTGGGAAGATTATAGCACAGGTTATGCAGCCCAAAAAGAGATGGGGGGCGGTTTAGCACTAACATGCTCACACGAGATTGATACTCTACGTTTTTTGTTTGGAGAGCCAAGCGCCGTAAGTGCCAATAGCAATTCTGTCCAAACATTAAAGACTAATGCGGATGACTATCTAGATGCGCTAATAACATTCAAGCAAGGCATCTCCATTTTATTGCATATAGACTGGTTTCAGAAAACACCACAAAGAACACTATCATTCTTAGGTGATGAGGGCAGACTAGATTGGGATTTTTTTACGCGCGAAATTAAACTTTCCAACCACGTTACAGATACACACACAAAATATGCGTTTAAGGCTGACAATAATATTATGTACCAACATATTCTAGAAGATTTTTTGTCATCTATTCAGAATAAGCATTCCTGCAAGAGTGAATTTGAGGATGCTCGCAAAACTCTGGAAGTCTGTTTTCAAATGCTAGAAGGAACTAATTTATGAATTTGTATAAAGACACATTGTTTGACTTAACAGGCAAAAATGCGGCAATTTTTGGGGGTGCTGGGCAAATTGGTACTTTCTCATCCGAAATCATTCTAAAGGCAGGAGGGAGCGTTATTATATATGATATCCAGAGTGAAGAAGATTTCTTGTCTAAAAGCTCTGACTTAATTTTGAAAGCGTTTGAGAGCAAACATCTATATTATCATCAAATTGATATAACAGACGAGCGGCAAGTAAGGGATGCATCTGCGTCTCTTAAACAGACGCTGAACACATTAGATATTATTATAAATCATGCCCATTTTAAGGGTGACCCAAAAACCCTAAAACCGCATAGCCCCTTCTTTGCTAGTGTCGAAGATTACCCGTTTGAGGTATGGAATGAAACTATGGCAACGAACCTTAACGGGTTGTTTCTGGTTACCAAGCTATTTGGCTCTCTGATGGTTTCCCAAAAATCTGGTGTTATTATCAATACCTCATCTACCTATGGATGCGTTAGCCCTAGAGAAGAAATATATTCAGATTCTGGCATTAATAGTCCTATATCATACGCAACGTCAAAATCTGCTATCCTAAACTTCAGCAGATACCTTGCAACCCATTGGGCAAAACATAACATCAGGGTAAATACAATTTCACCTGGCGGTGTTGAAAACATAAATCAATCAGAAGAATTCAAAACAAATTATTCCAGAAACACCCCCCTTGGAAGATTGGCTAAACCAGACGAATATCAAGGAACGATATTATACCTTGCTTCATCTGCTTCGAGCTATGTTACCGGTGCTAATATTTTAGCTGATGGCGGATGGACGGCCTGGTAATGGCGATTTTATTACTACAAGCCAGACTTACATCATCTCGCCTTCCAGCAAAAGGATTTCTCTCCTTTTTTGATGAGCCTATTTGGCTGCGCATGATACGGATTGCAAAAAATATTAAAAATATAGACAAAATCATCTTTGCTTATGGCGGCAAGAAGGGCGAAGAGTTGACGCGCTCTTTGCTATCAAATACGGAGGTTGCGTTTTTTAGCGGCAGTGAGGATAATGTTTTGGAGAGGTTTGCACGAGCAGCTTCAACGCATAAATCAGATTATGTGATTAGAATAACGTGCGATAATTATTTAGTTCAACCTTTATTGATAGATGATTTGTTAAAAGGCGTTAAAGAGGCCAATGCAGATTATGGCTTCATCTCGCCTTTATCACACTATGCTGGTGAAATAATTTCTCAGGATTTATTAATAGATTACTGGAAAGCTGGCAATTATTCAGATTTGGCAGCTGAACATGTTACCTATGATTTCAGAATGAACCCCAATATTAAAAAATTCACATTAGACGAGCGCTATAAAGGCATTAATCATCGCAATAGCCCTACGCTTGATACATTAGATGATTTTATCTTAATGAAAAAATTAGAAGACAAATTTCCTCAAATGGAGCAGGTGAATTGTCTAAGCTCCCTTCAACAATTAGACAGACTAGATTTGGCGTAACGACGTGATTATTAGCCATAAATATAAATTTATTTTTCTTCATGTTCCCAAGGTAGCCGGCTCATCAATCTCGGTGTTTCTGAGCCGGTTTCTGGGGGATGATGATATAATGCTGGATGCGTGGAATGACGCCCTTGCCCATGGTGTTCCCTATAACAAGCGTGTATTCACAGAAATAAACAACGCCTACGGCTTAGAAAAAATTCAAGAAGCCCTTTCTTTGAGGGAGAAGGATGGAAAAATTCTCGAGCGACCTGTTTTAGATTACGCCTTTCGAAAAGTAATTGGCAAAACCCTTGGAACTGAAACAGTACATGCGACTGCGTCTCATATTCGTGATTTTGACAGGGGTGCTTGGAAAGATTACTTCAAATTTGCCTTTGTAAGAAACCCATTTACCCATGCTTTATCTTGGTTTAGGTGGAATGAAGAAACGTGGTCTCTTAGACAAGGTAGTGTGGCTAAGAGACCGCAATCAGCGTTAGGCGCAACCGAATTTAATCATTTTTTGAAAAACTTAAAAAACAGACCCAAGCCGACATTTGAATATGATGATCGCTCATTTTTAATACCTGGCAATGCTATCTATACATCCAATGGTCATATTTCTGTTGATTATATGGGAAGGTTTGAGACGCTGCAAAAGGATATGGAGAAGATTTCAACGCTATTAGAGTTACCTATTTCTGATTTCAAACTTCCACATACAAAGAAAAACGCCACAAAAAATTTAGACCATTATTACAGTGAAGAGAATAAATCCCTTGTGAAAGACATTTGGGCAACAGAATTTGAGTTATTTGACTATGAATATCCAGAACCAAAAAACTAACCAATATATCCTACTAACAGGCCATCGCAAATCTGGAACAACGATGCTCCATTCCTTATTTGATGGACATCCAGAGCTTGTAATTTACCCTGTTGATATTGGTTTGCTTTATCAATTTTTCCCCTGTTTTATAAAGGATAATCCGCCAGATAAGTTTGATGCCAGAATTCGAACTGTTTTGGATCAAACTACAAACGCTATTAAGGGCAAAAGAATATCCAAGAGTGTGGACTGTTTTTCCTCAGAAGATTTTTGCAACATTTTATTGGAAATGTTTGATGCAACAACACTAACACAGCCTCATCTTATAATAGACGCGATTGCAACTGCATGGTTCGAATATGCAGGTTTAGATAATAATAAACCGCTTTTAATGAAGGAAACGAGTATATCCATTCATTTAAAAGATATCCTTTCCCATCTGCCAAACACACAATTTCTGCAAATCGTGCGGGACCCAAGAGATAATTTTGCTGCTATCAAAGCTGGGAGTAAGAAATATTATCAACACATTGGAGAAGAATTGCATACCAGTTTATCTAGTCTCTTGCTACGTGCGAGAATGGATTTAATGTTGGCGCTTGAATATCAAAAAACATTCCCTGAAAATTTTATGGCAATTAGATTTGAAGATTTAACAGCGTCTCCTGGCGATATTATCCCTAAATGCTGTGATTTTCTTAATATCCATTTTGAGGAGTCACTCCTTACCCCGACTTTTTTATTAGAACCATTCTATGGCAATAATTATGATGATAAAAAATTCACTGGAATTTCTGATAAACATACAGGGTTATGGAGGGACAGGATCACTGAATTCGAAGCATGTGTTATTGAATTCTGGCTCCAAAATGAATGCTCTTCTTGGGGTTACAAAAATCACTATGATATTGAAAAATCAATTATGCACTTTAACAAATACTATTCTAAGGTGAATTGTGACACCTATTACTTTGATAGATTTAAACACGGATTATAAGATAAAAGTGACTTGTAATGAATAAGATAACCGGCACTGTAATGCATGAATGGATGCAAGAAATATTCCCATTTTGCAGAAGCATTACCGGAAGCGGTGTAAGAGATACACTTTCATTCATCAAGACTATTTTGCCAGATTTAGAAATGATGTCCGCACCAACTGGGTACAAGGCATTTGACTGGACAGTTCCAAAAGAATGGAACGCATCAGATGCTTGGATAAAAGGGCCCGATAATAAGAAGATTGCAGAATTTAAGGTAAATAATCTGCATTTAGTTGGCTATTCAATTCCCATTCATAAAACGATGCCGTTAGATGAATTACAGCATCATTTATATTCATTAGAAGAACAGCCATCGGCCATTCCATATGTCACCTCATATTATAAAGAACAATGGGGTTTCTGCATGAGGCATGCAGACCGGGAGAAATTACAAGATGGTCTTTATGAAGTTTTCATCGATACAAAGCTAGAAGATGGTGTTCTGAATTATGGTGAGTTTTTTATTGAGGGAAATTCAGCAGAAGAAGTTCTGATTTCAACAAATATTTGCCACCCTTCTCTTGCCAATAATGAATTATCTGGGCAAATTATAGCAACTGCGCTTGCATGCTGGCTAACCAATCAACAAAAGCCTGAAAAAAGTTACCGCTTTGTTTTTATTCCAGAAACCATAGGCTCATTGGTCTTTCTAAGCAAAAAATTAGCACATCTTCAAAAGAATGTTGTTGCCGGTTACACACTTACCTGCATTGGAGATGACAACCATTTCTCTTTCCTGCCTTCAAAATTCGAGAATACATTATCAGACCGAGCAGCCTTTCACTATTTTAAGCATGCTGATTTATCTAAAGGCGTTAAATTTTATGATTGGCTGGAGCGTGGAAGTGATGAGAGACAATATTGCGCGCCAGGGATTGATTTACCTATCGCTTCAGTGATGCGAAGCAAATACGCAACCTTTCCAGAATATCATACTTCACTCGACAATCTAGAATTTGTAACAGCTCAGGGTCTGGAGACTAGCTTTGATGTTGTGACACAAATTTTAACGATAATAGATAAAAATTGTTTTATAAAAGCAACAAAATTGGGAGAGCCTCAATTAGGCCCTCGCGGCTTAAGGCCGATTATTTCCACACCTCAGCGTGATAAGAACGCCAGAATTCTTACAGATATTTTGACCTTTGCAGATGGAAAAACCGATCTGATAGCCCTATCAGAAAGAATAAACCGTCCCATGCAACAGCTTCTAGAAAATGTTGATTTGTTACTAAAACACGGATTATTAGAAAAAAGAACTCTCAGTGATTTAAAGAAACCTTAAAATTTGACACGAAATTTTAATACTCACGCTGATAATTTATTGCTCATTTCATCTGAGTGCGAAATTGCAGAAATATATGATTTTTTATTTATTTTTTCCAATAAAGCTAACCCAAGATCATCATAGTAAGCCTCACCGCCGTGAAACCAATCCACCTGACCATTATTAAAATGTTTCCCTGAAAAATATTTTTCTGGCAATCCTACATCTCCAAAATGCACTCTTGCATTAAAGACATCACAGCCGATAGATTTTACAACTTTTGAAATGCACTTATCGTAATATCGCCAAAAATGTAACTTATCTTCCAAGCTTTGTTGAAATAATTGAGTTGGTGGATCTGTAACAAAAATCACTTTTGTATTTGGTAATTTGCAAAATTTAATAAGTAATTGCATTTGCAAATTACACTGCGTCTTTATGAATTGCATAAATGATTCATCCGAGATTTTGTTTTCACAGTTTTTTGATACAAACTCTACATAGCCTGTAACAGAGCGATGCGTTTGCTCGCCAATATTTGTAATGATGATTTTTTGCTGTTCGCTATTTGACGATAATTTAGCAAAAGTTTCACACCATTTTTTTCTTGCTTCTACAGTTTCCAATGGCACAAAAAGTTCTTCCTCATCTAATGCGAATTTCTGATCAGTCCACGCGCTGCCTGCCATGATTCCGCCGCCATAATGGTCTACCCCAGACCTGTTTAGAGCAGCTGATAATCTTCCTAATTGGCTGTCACCAATCAGGTATAGCTGGTTATTAACATTCACTTCTCGAGGCGCCCAATTCTCTAAAAGAGATTCCTCACATTCCAAATCTATCTCAGACTTTAGATGTTTTTTATGCATAGCAGGAGTATTAGCGTCTTTTAAATTATCAGAAGTTCGTGCCCCAATTGATCTTTCAAAATGCTTCATTACAAACTCTACGCCTTCGGATGAAATAGTGCGCAAATTATCTGTAAACTTACTATCAACATTGATATGGGATGTTAACAAATCAAACGAAGGGAAGTAATCAACATCATTATGTTCGAAAATAAGCTCTTCACAAACTGCTCTTAGAACACTTTTTGACGCCGTTGATGCTACGAGCACATGGTTTTGCGAGGCCGTTGCAGTCAACGGAACTGGAGATACGGTAGTTAAGAATTTTAAGTTATTATTTACGTTTTTTAGTCTATTTATTACCCAGACAATATCACTTAAAATCTCGTGATAGCTATAATTTTTAAACTGATGATTGCTTGCATCAAATTCCCCTGCAATCACTCCTGGAGCAGATGAATAAGCAACCCCGCCTCTGTCTTCCCATCCTTCTGTTAATCCAAGCGTAAATATAAATATATCTGCTGTTTCTATCCCAATTTTTATATTCTTAAGAAGTTTTGTTTTCGATTCCAGCATATCCTCGTGAGACTCAAACCCACAAGGCTCCTCCATTTGTCGCTGAGCGTCATAAAATCTTCCATCTCTTTCTAAAACAGTATCGATTATTTTTATATCTCCTAGCGCTTGCGCAATCCATTGACGCAATTGTCTAGCTGTATAGATATTACCAGTTTCAAACGAGAATTTTGGGGCTTCGGTTCTATTCTGGTTCTTGTCTGAGTTTTTTGAAGAGTCTGGAAAATTCATCCAGTTAAATTCATTTTTTTTAAGCCATCTACCGATATTTTGCGCAAAGCAGGACCCAGCGGTGATGATAGCTGCATTATCAGAAATCTCAAATTTTGGTGTCCAAAGCTCCTCAATAAAAGAGCTTTCTTGAAATTTCGCTGCGGATGGCTTCCAGAAATGTTTTTCACTCAGACCAATATAGGGGTTCATTTTGCTTCCTCACTCAGAACGTTTTTTTTCTAATTTTTTTTTGAGTTAAAATCAGATACGAATATGTCTAGTTTTGTATTAAAATCCTCAACTAATTGTTCATCTGAGAATGCGTTATCAGTGTGATAATATAGCTGGTTAGAAAATAATGGGCTTGTTACAAATTTCCCGCCCCGCCCTAGCATGAATTTTGAATGCCTTTGATAGAGCCATGTTTCAATACCAGCAGCTGATGCAATCGTATAGGGTGATGATGCTGGTGTTATAACCAGGTCTAAATTGGAAATTAATGCGAGCGCGCCTTCTAAATCATCCATTTGATCGAGAAATCCTGTATTTAAAAAACAGTCCCTGACTTCGCCTAATTCTTGCTCTAAATCATCATAATCGAAATTATATTGGATTGAGATGAAATCCACATCATCACGCGATAATAGTGGCAACCACTTTTGCGCTCTGGTAAAGCCCCGATATTTTTCTTTTTGCTCAACATTCACAGAGGACCAACAAAATCCGATCTTGGGTCTGCCATCTGTTTTATTGATTTTATTTTCCCAATATTTTTTTCTTAAAAAATCTGGTTTTAAGAAATTCGTTTCAGCTATGGAGTGCCCCTCTTGAATCAAATCTTCATGTTCTTCTAGCATCCATAAGAACAGGTCACCCAAGGGAAGATGAAAATCAAAATCTTCAATAAGCGGCATTAAATCCTTTTCTCTGAATATCGCATGTCTTGTTTTGACTTCTGGAAAAGAATTTTCCATTATATCGAGCGTTTTTGGGTGGGTTTCAAAAATCAAATTCGGATAAAGTGCCTGAAACTTGTTTATTGCGGTTGCAAAGACAATTTCATCTCCGATACCCTGCTCTGTCCAAATCATAATTCTTGCATCATATGGCGCTGCTTTGGTCCATTGCGGCTTGTTGAATTTTCGCTTTGCGCTTGGGAACTCATCCCATTGAAATCTAATTTTATAGTTTTCGATACCTTCTTTTATCTTGCCACATCTCAGCTGTGCTAACGCCAGATTCCATCTAATTTTTACATCCGAAGGGTCGATCTCCAACGCCAATGCATTCAACTTTTCGTTTTCAGCTATATTATAATCTAACCTGTAATAAAGCATGGCTGCATATGCTGTTAATCTTGAATGCTGTTTCCATTCAAATTCTGTCGCAGATAGAAACTCTGTAGCTTCAAGATTGCGACCTGTTTCAGCGCAGGAGCTAACAAACCCCTCAACCGTTATTATATCAATATTACCTCTTTCTAATTCTTTTTTGGAAAAGGCAAATAATTCGTCATGTCGTTTTGCGTTTCGCAAACATTTTATAAGCATTTCCACATTCTTATATTCAAATTCGTAACCTTTAGAACTTGCTCTTTTAAAGTCATTAATGGCTTGGTCCCATTTTTCTGAAAGCGCGAAAATTAAACCAGAGAGATGCCAAAACTCTGCATTCTCACGAAATTTTTCTGCGTATTTAGCAAAAATCGCCTCGCATTCTTTCTGATCACCTTGGTTCCTTGCACACATCACTAATGGCTTTAATGTGTTTATATCTGCTTCCTGTTCCACAGATTTTTCAAGGTAGAAGCTGGCTTTCTTATATTCTCTCTTATTATAATGAAGCATCCCTCTAACTTTGAGAGTTTCAGCTGATTTACCGTATTTTTTCTCAAGACGTTCTAATTGGTAAATTGATTTAATATTATTCGATGCGATATTAGCTGATGCGAGCCTGGCTAATGCGGGCGTGTCTGATGCAAGCGTGTCTGGCACAATTATGTTAGACATAACGTTTTTCAAGCCGACATTATTCGCTAAATGCGCTTCGTTAACTTTATTTTTTGGTTTGAATGAATTTAGCATGTGAACACCTATTAACTATTTGAGATTATCACAGCAAAAATTATGCCAAAAAAAAGGCGGGCTATTGCCCGCCTTCTCTATTCTCTAATCTGCTTTACTGAAGTAATGCTAGAATAGACTGTTTTGATTGGTTTGCCTGAGCTAACATAGAGGTTGCTGCTTGAGACAGAATTTGGTTCTTAGTCAAATTAGCTGTTTCAACTGCGAAATCCGCATCCATTACTCTGCTCTTTGCAGCACTTGTATTTGTAGCAATATTGGACAAGTTATTAATGGTGTGGTCCAATCTATTTTCTAATGCACCTAACTTAGATCTCTCTGACAATACAGTACTAAGAGCGGCATCAATGCTAGAAAGTGCACTATTGGCGCCTTCTTGAGAAGCAATAGAAATTTGCGAAATACCAGTTGAGCTAACAGATGTTGATGAGCTCGATGATGAACTAACCGTTGCAACACCATCAACCGTACCATCACCTTCTATACTTGCAGAAGTAAGTGTCTCATATAAGGCTAATGTCGAATTTGAATCACCCTTTCCTGAGAGCACTTCAGCTCCGATAGTAAGGCTTGCATTAGATGTTGCAATTGCGCTCACCTGTAACTCGCCACCTTTCGAATGCGTTAGAGTGATAGCGCGACTTGCTTCATCCATAGCATATGATATCGGTTGACCATCATAACCAGCGTTCAGAGTAGTCATTAACTGGTCTAGGTTTGTCTCAAAAGTACTTCCTGCAAACGTATCTGTTTCGAAATTAAAGGACGCAGCGGTTAGTGCTACACCATTTAACGTAAATCCAGTACTGGTTAGAGTATCTTGAGAGAATGTCAGCTTTAGTGATGCTGCTTCTGTCATTACACCGCTTACAGCTGTAGTTGAAGTAGCAACGCTATTCGCCTTATTAGCTTGTGCAACTACCCCTGTTTCAACTATAACCTGTCCAACTGGCTCACTTGTTGCAAAAGCAGAGAAATTGAGTTCACGTCCTAAAACGTCAGAAATCGCAAATTGGTCGTTTTCTGAGTCATAAGCCACTCTCAAATTTGTATCTGTAAAGGCAGTTTGCAACGCGGCTTCGATTAATCCAGCTTGTTCCCAACCTGTATCAGAAGAAGTTGAAGCATCAAATGCTGAACTAATGTCAACTGTCTGTGCGGTTGCGCCATCCAATGCAATTGTCATTATAGCAGTTGCCGCGGTAAGCGTTGTTCCAAATCCACGTGTGAGACGGAATTCAGAAGTCAGAGCCTGCTGCGAGGAAAGTTCTTCTGAACCTTCTAAACCATCAAGCTTTGATACTGTAACCTTACCATAGGCAGATGAGAAGTTTTCGACCGCTAATTCACGACCAACACTATTTGTGATAGTCAGCACGCCGCCAGTATAATCAACATCAAATTCATCCGCTGTTATCAGAGTATCTGCTAAAGCACTGCTCAAAATCCTAGCATTTATATAAGCTTCGATTGTTGCATCGGTGTTGTTTAGCTCCTGAATATCAAGACCGCTAGACGCATCAATATAAATGTTTCCAGCACCATCAGTGATTTGGAATGAATATGTTGCAGAAAGATCTGAATTAGCGGTTGCACCATCACTTCCATAACCAAATGTATCGGAGAAGTTTAAAGCAATTTTACTTTCAGAAATTTCACCCTGAATAAGCATGCTTGTTGAAACACCTGCAGTCTGGTTTGTCAGGATTACGGGCTCTGTAAGAGAACTTGAAGATCCAGTTGAAGCAGAGAACACATTATATGTTGTTGAAGTTGCTGCTGTATAGTTTGTTAAATCAACACCGCCAGCAGCCGCATGTGAGATAACTAAATCACTATCATCAAAACCAACACTAAGGTTATTCGCAACATTTGCGTCAACATCTATAGAACCACTATTTTGTGTGTCTGTTCCAAAGAAGAAGCCTGAACCACTACCCTGCTCAACACTCAAAGAGCGACCTTGTGCATCTTCAATAGTGAATACACCGGATGAATGTGTAACGCTCAGGCTATCATCAAATGTAGACTGAATTGCGTTTCTCATACCAGTTACAATTTCAGTGAAGCTTGCAGCTGAATCTGTTGTGGCTGCTGCCATTGCACGATTTAAGAAATCAACATCCTGTGTTTCGCCATCAACTGTCAAAGTGAATTGGAAATGATCAGAATCAACACTTGTTAAATCAAGTACGGTACTTGCAGTTGCTTGTGCATATAATTGCTGCGCATCTGAAGTTCCATAACCCGTGACTGTTGTGTTAACAGCAGATTCTTTTAAGCCAATATTGATACGGTCTTCAAAGTCTGCCTTTGACTGTGCATCTTCTAGGTTAAGCGTTAGAGCTGACGGCGTAATTGTTACAGCATTTGCCGTACCATTATCTGCGGCAGTTCCGTTAGTCGCATTTCCTTTGGAAGTTGCAAGTTGAATGGTATCTTCATCAACTTTTATAACAAACATCGTGCCAGTGTAAGTAGTTGTACCTGTCGCGGAAACCTCATCACCTGTTCTCAGACCATGATCTGTTATTGTGATTGTATCTGCTGATACACTTACATTACCTGATGCCGCTGTAGTTGCACTACCTTGGATCTGATAATTTAATCCAGTATCTCTGTCTGTTAGTTTAAAGCTGTATGTATCATCAAACGCGAACTCAAGTCTTGCAACTTCTTCTGTTACAGCTGTTGATGTTGTTGTTGATGACGTGGAAGTTGACGTTGTAATCGCGCCGATTCCAAGTGCATCAGCTGCTAGATTTGCAATAGATAATCCAACATTTTGAGACGCATTTGCACCAATTTGGAAATACTTATCTGTGTAAGAGCCGTCAAGAATGTTCTGGCCGTTAAACTGAGTTGTCTCTGATATACGGGTGATTTCCTCTGCAAGCTGCGCTACTTCTTCTTGAAGATATGCACGGTCTGCATCTGAATTTGAATCGTTAGCTGATTGAACAGCTAATTCACGCATACGCTGCAATATATTACCAACTTCATCCATTGCGCCTTCAGCAACTTGTGTTACTGAAATACCATCGTTTGCGTTTTTGATTGCTGCCTGAAGGCCACGAACTTGTGACTCCATGCGGCTTGCAATTGCAAGTCCTGCAGCATCATCACCAGCAGAGTTAATTCTAAGACCTGATGACAATCTTTCCATTGCTTTCTCAAGCTCATTATTCACTTGACGTGTATTGTTCTGAGCAAGAAGTGAAGCAATATTAGTGTTAATCGCTACCATTTTATTCTCCTTTATCGTCAGCCCCACTGGCTAAACTTCTACAATGACAAACGACATATGCAGAATTTGTTTAATTTTTTTTTGCATCTGTACACATTTTTTGCTTTTTTCGATTTTTTAAACTGTTAATCTATGATAAGCGGATTATATTTTAAGCTAACCCACGACTTTAAGCAGTCGTATCATTCATCGCGAAGTAATAGGTTCCATCATGCATTGTCCTAACTGGATATATCAGATTTCAGTTGCAAGAGTAGCAAGTGAATATCTCTCATCCGAGCTAGACATCGCTGTATATTCAAAAAAATACAGCGATGGACTAAGTAACTTTTATAAATCAATCCCTATCGAGGCGTTTTCAGAACCTGCGGAAGCGATGATTGTATTTCTTGGAGAAATAGAAGCCGGTGAAACTGCGGTTGAACTACTAGAGGATTATTGTTATTTCCGAATATATTTCGAAGCTCAAAACACACCTAGAAAATTAAAATCTATGTTCGGTAGTATCGAAGACGGTGTAAAACAGCCGCTTGAGACTGGAGAGAGCACATTGAAATCTTTACGGGCATATATTTTTGGACTTCGCTCTGGAACAGTGCCCACGCCGCCAAGTGGCTGGAAACTGGAAACCGATGAGCATATTCCTAACTTAGCAAGTATTGTTCAAAAACCCGTTTCAATTTTAGATGCTTTTTAAATAAAGTTGGAAGCGTTTTTTAAAATTTAAATCAGCAAACCCATGGATACGCAATTTAGAATATTATTTAAGGCTAGCTTTCCAAGATTCCATCATATTGGTAATGGTAGTCTCAGTGGATTTCAATTGAGCAACTAGCGTATCCATCGCAGCAAACTGGGCTATATATCGTGCGCGGATGGTTTCCATCTTTGTTCCTATGGATACAAGCTTTTCTTCATAATCAGCTACATCCTCATCTAAAGTGCTAATTTTTTCATCAATGTCTCCGCCGCTTGCCAACATTTCAGATGCAAATAATAGTAATGTTTCTGATAATGAGCGGCCAACATAAACGGTTGCGGTGCTTGCGCCTGTTTCGGCGGTGAGAAACAATCCTGAGACATTTCCACTTGTGGCTACATATGTAGTTCCAGATTGTATGAGCTGAGTATCTGTATCAATGGTTCCTGCAGAGGTAGAGCTGTCAATCGCGAACGCATAGCTACCAGGAGTATAGTCCTTGCCTAGCATAGATCCAGAAACCAGCGAAGTATCTGTTCTGACGGTACTAGTTGTAACCGCTGAAAAATGTGTTGGATTGGCATCAAAATAGCTATTGAACGTATCCTCA
>MDTB01160082.1_pt1 | contig 15914 bp, 13 predicted proteins | sample 811161 | NCBI WGS metagenome assembly MDTB01 (sample SAMN05326650, study PRJNA326480) | marine metagenome | isolation source: seawater | place: Mediterranean Sea | collected 2009 | reverse complement strand
TTGCGCCACGCCTTTGCCACGCATATGTTAGCAGGCGGCGGTGATTTGCGCGCTATTCAAGCATTATTAGGCCATGCCAGCCTGTCCACCACCCAGCGCTATACCCATGTCGATGAGCAGGCATTAACCGATATTCACCGCGCCACCCATCCACGGGCTAAATCCTAACCAGCCCTTTGATCAGTTTTATGTATTCAGATATGGATAGCGCGGCCATCAACCGCTAGCGCGGCTTCTTTGACAGCTTCGTTCAGAGTCGGGTGACCATGACAGGTGCGGGCGATATCTTCGGATGAGGCGCCAAATGCCATCGCCGTTGAACATTCATGGATTAATGTTCCGGCATCATGGCCAATAATATGAACCCCCAAGACACGATCTGTTGCCGCATCAGCAAGGATTTTAACAAACCCTTCGTGATGACCTGTTGCCCGCGCCCGGCTATTTGCCATGAAAGGAAAAACCCCTTTATTATAACTTATTCCAGCGTCTTTCAGCTGCTCTTCGGTTTTCCCTAATGTCGCTATTTCGGGGTCAGTATAGACAATCCCCGGCACCAGATCATAATCAACATGACCACTATGCCCTGCCATGATCTCGACCGCCGCGATACCATCTTCTTCGGCTTTATGGGCGAGCATAGGGCCGGCAATAACATCACCGACAGCAAATATGCCGCTAACTGAGGTTTCAAAATCCTCATCAACATTTATCCGCCCACGGTCATCCAGCTCAACGCCGAGCTGGTCTAGCCCTAACCCATCCATATACGGGCGGCGGCCAATAGCAACCAAGACCACATCGGCGGTTAGCTTTTCGGTATCACCACCATCTGATGGAACAACATTTAGGACAACACCAGATTTATTCGCCTTAGCAGATGTCACAGCAGCATTAAGGCGAAAAGCAATACCTTGTTTTTCCATGATTTTTTTGAACTTGCTGGCCAATTCAGCATCCATGCCAGGGAGGATTCGCGGCAAATATTCAACCACCTCAACCTCAGCCCCCAAGCGGCGCCATACGGTTGCCATTTCAAGCCCGATATAGCCGCCGCCTATGACTACCATGCGCTTAGGCACTTTCGCTAATGCTAGCGCACCAGTCGAAGACACAATCCGTTCCTCATCAATCGGAACATCTTTAAGCGGCTGAACAGCAGAGCCAGTAGCGATTAAAATACGCTCAGCAAGGAGCTGTTGCTGGTCACCCGATGCAGAAGTAATGGTGATCGCGCCAGCGGCTGTGAGTTCTGCCTTGCCTTCAATATGGGTGATTTTATTTTTCCGCATCAGCATCTTAATCCCGCCAGTCAAGCCAGCAACAACCTTGTCCTTATTGGCCATCATCGCGGCCAGATCAAGCTTTGGCTTGCCTGCTGAAATGCCAAGATCAGCTAATCCACCTGACGCCAGTTCAGCATATTTCTCGGAGCTATTGAGCAAAGCCTTAGACGGGATACAGCCAATATTAAGGCAGGTTCCGCCGAGGGTTGAACGCATCTCAATAAGCGTCACTTGCATCCCTAATTGGGCGGCACGGATAGCCGCAACATAACCAGCAGGGCCGCCGCCGATAATGGCCAGTTCAGTTTTTTCTGCTTCACTCATGCTATTCTCATTGCTTTCTAGAGGCCGATTAAGAGCCGCTTAGGGTCTTCGATCGATTCCTTGATACGAACCAAAAATGAAACCGCCTCACGCCCATCAATAATGCGGTGATCATAGGATAAGGCGAGATACATCATTGGCTTAATGACAATGCTATCGCCATCTTTGCCAGAGACGACAACAGGCCGCTTTTGAATATTATGCATCCCTAAAATCCCGCTTTGTGGCGGGTTCAGAATAGGCGTTGATAACATCGATCCATAAATACCACCATTGGAAATGGTGAATGTCCCGTCAGACATATCCGCCATGGTGATCTTGCCTTGACGAGCTTTCTCACCAAAGCTGTTAATTGTTGCTTCGGTTTCAGCAAAGCTCATCTGATCAGCCTCTTTTAGCACGGGCACAACCAGACCTTGCGGTGTTCCCACAGCTACCCCGATATTATAATAATTCTTATAGATGATATCAGTGCCGTGAATTTCCGCATTAACCGCCGGATAATCTTTCAGCGCCTCAATCACCGCATGGACAAAAAAGCTCATAAAACCGAGCTTGACGCCATGGCGTTTCTCAAAACTGTCTTTATGTTCAGCGCGAATATTGATCACTGCGCTCATATCCACCTCATTGAAGGTGGTCAGCATAGCCGCCGTATTCTGAGCATCTTTGAGACGCCGAGCAATGACTTGCCGCAATCGAGACATAGGGACACGTTCTTCACGCGGATGATCAGCTCGTGGCTTAACCGGCGCCGGAGCAGGCGTTGATGCCAAAGGTGGTTTTGGTGGCGGTGGTGCTAAAGGTGATGTTGGCGGTGGTTTTGGCGTTAATACAGATGGAGACGCAATCGCCGCCAAAACATCAGCTTTCGTCAAGCGGCCATCTTTGCCAGTTGCTGTTATGCTATTGGCATCAAGATGATTTTCATCAAGCAGGCGGCGAACTGCGGGCGATAGCGGCATAGCGCCAGATGTAGAGGCAGATGCAGCAGGTACTGGTGCAGGTGCTGGTTCAGGTGTTGCCGCCGCCGCAGGTGATTCTGATGCTGGTGCAGGTGTTTCTGATGCAGGTGCTGCTGATTTTTCCCCTTCTGCGCCTTCTTCAACGATAGCAAGAACAGCATTAGCCTCAATAGTTTCACCCTCACCCACGGACAGGCTGATAATCTTGCCGCTAACAGGTGATGGCACATCCAACGTCACCTTATCGGTTTCCAGCTCAGCCAGATTTTCATCTTTACCAATATGCTCACCAACCGTCTTTGTCCAGCGTGAGACCGTGGCTTCTGTCACTGATTCGCCAAGTGTAGGAACCTTAATTTCCAAGCTCATGGATTTGCCTTTCTGATTGCTAACCTTAATTGTTATTCTGCGACAAAACGAACACCCATAGCATCCAGATCAAGCGCATCATTTACTAGTTTCTGCTGTTCTTTTTGATGTCTGGACAGGCTACCTGTTGCTGGTGATGCCGCCGCATCACGGCCAACATATGCAGGTCGAGTATGCTTATTGCCTATGGTTAAAAGGAGTTTCTCAAGCCGTGGATCGATATAATCCCACGCCCCCATATTCATTGGCTCTTCCTGGCACCAGACAATTTGCGCCTCAGGTGCCGCCGTAAAGACTCGTGTTAAAGGCCCTTTCGGAAATGGATAAAGCTGCTCCACCCGGACAATAGAGATGTCAGTAATGCCGCGCTTTTGTCTCTCATCAATCAGATCATAATAGACTTTACCTGAACAGAGAACGATGCGTTTTGGCGTTGCGCTGATCGTTTTATCGTGTTCTTCAATGACCCGATGAAATGATGAGCCTTCCAGAAAATCATCAATGCCAGACACGCAAGCCTTATGCCGAAGCAGCGATTTAGGCGTCATAACAATCAGCGGCTTACGGAAATCACGCCGCACCTGACGTCTCAGGGCATGAAAATAATTGGCTGGCGTCGTGCAATTAACAACCTGCATATTATCTTCAGCACATAGTTGCAGATAGCGTTCCAGCCGTGCTGATGAATGTTCAGGGCCTTGCCCCTCATGACCATGCGGAAGCAACATCACCAGACCACTCATGCGGAGCCATTTGGCCTCACCTGATGAAATGAACTGATCAACAACAACCTGCGCGCCATTGGCAAAATCACCAAACTGCGCTTCCCACATCACCAGCGCATTCGGTTCAGCCTGACTAAATCCGTAATCAAATCCAAGCACAGAAGCTTCTGATAATGGCGAGTCAATAACCTCAAATGTGGCTTGATCAGCGCTAATATGGTGGAGAGGCGTGTAGCGTTCATTAGTCTCTTGATCGACAAATACCGCATGCCGCTGTGAGAATGTTCCTCGGCATGAATCCTGCCCAGATAACCGCACCATATTGCCTTCAATCAAAAGCGTGCCAAAGGCCAGATGCTCAGCCGTCGCCCAGTCAATTTTTGCGCCTTCTGAGATAGCTTTTTCACGCGCCGCAATCACACGCTTCAGCTTGGAGTTAATGGTTAAGCCATCAGGTATTGTCGTCATCGCCTTGGCAACTTGGTCAATAGCATCTTCTGAAACCGAGGTTGAGCCGCGTCTATCATCACCATGCGCGGCACGAAGACCTGACCATTTGCCTTCTAACCAGTCTGCTTTATTGGGTTTGTAATTAGTGCCAGCCTCAAATTCTTCCTCTAGATGTGCGAGGTGATCATCAACAATTTTCTGGGCTTCTTCTGCTGTCAGCTCACCTTCGGCAACCAGCTGGTCGGCATACATTTTTCGCGCGGATGGATGCGTGGCGATTTTCTGATACATCTTTGGCTGTGTGAACATCGGCTCATCGCCTTCATTGTGACCAAAGCGGCGATAACAAATCATATCAATAATGACATCAGTTTTAAACTTCTGCCTGAACTCTGTTGCGATTCGCGCGACATGCACCATCGCCTCAACATCATCGGTGTTTACATGAAAGATTGGTGACATCACCATCTTAGCAACATCTGTCGGATAAGGAGATGAGCGAGAATATGACGGATCAGTCGTGAAACCAATCTGGTTATTGACAATAATATGCATGGTGCCGCCTGTGCGATAGCCGCGCAAAGCCGAAAAGGCGAAAGTTTCGGCGACAATACCCTGACCAGCAAACGCCGCATCACCATGAATGAGCAGCCCCATCACTTTACTGCCATCATTATCTTGCTGTTGTTTCTGCTTGGCGCGTGTGCGGCCAACAACAACCGGATTGACAACCTCAAGATGCGAGGGGTTGGCGTTAAGGGTCAGATGAACCTCTTTGTCATCAAAGCTGCGATCTGATGAGGCGCCCATATGATATTTCACATCACCTGAACCGCCGACATCTTCGGGATTGGCAGGGTTGCCCAAAAACTCAGAAATAATGGCACGGAACGGCTTGCTAAGAACATTATGCAACACATTGAGCCGCCCCCGATGCGACATCCCAATGACAACCTCTTGCAAGTTTAATTGAGAGCCACGTTTAAGAATCTGTTCGAGTGCCGGGATAATCGCCTCACCCCCATCAAGACCGAAACGCTTTGTGCCTACATATTTCTTATGCAGAAATTGCTCAAAGTTTTCAGCCGAGACAAGGCGTTCATAAATAGTCTTCTTGCCAACGCTGGTGAACTCTGTGTGGTTACGAATAGCTTCCATACGCATTTGTATCCAGGATTTTTGTTCAGGGTCCTGAATATGCATGAACTCAACACCAATGGTGCCGCAATAGGTTTCTCTGACAATTTCAAGGATTTGCCGCAAGGTCGCGACTTCCAGCCCCAGCACATAATTAATAAAAATGGGGCGATCCATATCAGCATCAGTAAAGCCGTAGGTTTCTGGATCAAGTTCAGGGTGATACGTCTTTTCAACCAGATTGAGAGGATCAAGCGAGGCTTGCAAATGACCGCGAATACGAAAGGCGCGGATCAGCATTATGGCCTTGATTGAATCAAGGGTCGCGGCGCGAATATCAATTGAAGTGACGGCAGAGGACAGATGGCCGTTGCTTTTATTTTCGCTGGCATCTGCGGCATTTATGACAGCGCTTGCGTCTAATCCGCTTGCGTCTAGTCCCCTTGCTTCTAATCCCCAAGATGGTCGGCGCTCAATTTCATCGTTTGAGCCGACTTCGGATAAACGGTTAAGACGTTCAAACCAGCGCGCCCATTCCTGATCAATGGCAAGCGGATTCTGGCGCCATTTTTGTTGCAACTGAGCGATATAGACAGCATTTGTCCCTGACAAAAACTCCTGATCCGATTCTGAATAGACATTTGGATCGTGGCTTCTATCTTGATCGCTATCCTGGTTCTTATTTTGGCTGGGGTCCTCCATGGGGGTCCTCTAATGATGCTAGATTTTTCATATCATTTATTTGTTTGCTCGGACGTTTTCAACGACTTCTACCAGTGACCGAACAGCGGCAACCGAATGATCAAACATCGTCTTTTCGTCATCATTAAGATCAATTTCAACGATTTTTTCAACACCGCCAGCGCCCAGAACAACAGGGACGCCAACATATAATCCGTCTAATCCATAGGCGCCATCTACATAAGCCGCGCAAGGCAGAATTCGCTTTTTATCTTTGAGATAGGCTTCCGCCATATCAATGGCTGATGAGGCTGGCGCATAAAACGCTGACCCGGTTTTTAAGAGACCAACAATCTCAGCGCCGCCATCGCGCGTCCGCTGAACAATCTGATCAATCTTTGCCTGAGTGCTCCACCCCATCGCCACCAGATCAGGAACAGGGATACCAGCAACGGTTGAGTAACGTACCAACGGCACCATGCTGTCGCCATGACCGCCAAGGACAAAGGCATTAACGTCTTCAACCGAAACCCCAAACTCCTCAGCCAGGAAATAACAGAAGCGCGCGCTATCAAGAACACCAGCCATGCCAACAACTTTTTCGGTGGGTAATCCAGATGCTTGTTGCAAGACGCCAACCATGGCATCAAGCGGGTTGGTAATGCAGATGACAAAAGCATTTGGACAATGCGCCTTAATCCCGGCGCCAACCTGTTCCATGACGCCGGTATTGATGCCAACTAAATCATCACGGCTCATGCCTGGCTTGCGGGCGACACCAGCGGTCACAATAATCACATCCGCACCAGCTAGATCAGCGTAATCCTGGCTGCCTGTGAGATTTGCATTAAATCCTTCAACCGGGCTGGCCTCAACCAAATCAAGGGCTTTGCCTTGTGGGATGCCTTCCATAATATCGAATAAAACGATATCACCCAATTCTTTGATACCAGCCAATAAGGCAAGCGTTCCGCCAATATTACCAGCCCCAATAAGACCAATCTTATGCCTTGCCATGAAACCCCCTTCGTGTAATCGTCCCCCGCATATCAAAACTGCTTCTGGAAACCGATTACTCTTTCACAACTTTTTGAAAAACTGATGCAGATGATCTGCACCATCTCTCAGATAACAATAGTCAATCCTCTTATGATACGCAACAAAAACACAACACCATCACTTATATATCTTGCCCATGGACACTTTTGATTAGGCAAACGCCTGTCATTTGGTATGGGCAAGTCTTGTCATTTCTGTCAGCCGTGAAACCGTTCGCGGAAACTCCCCTTGCCATTGGCTGCCCTGATAGAGCTGATCGATATCACTAGCCGCCGACGCAATCAAAAACCGCTTACGGTCATAAAACGCATCGACAAGCCATATCAATCGCCGCGTCTCATTCTGCAACGCATCTGAAAGCGGCGGAATATTTGTGATCAATAATCCGGCAAAGCGTTCCGCCAGCACCAAATAATCAGCCGCCGCCAGAGGCACCCCGCAAATATCGTCAAAGCTGATCATGCCAATCCCGTTTGCCGCATCAGGGATGATAATCTCACGGCCAGCAATCATCACCGTCAACGGCTGCCGATTAGCGCCGCCTGTGAGCTGCTCCATCGCCGTTGCCATGGCCGCTTCGGCATCACCATCAAGCGGGAAATACCATCCCGGCATGGCTTTCAGCAGACGGTGCCGCCAATCTGTCTTGCCGCCAATCTCAATCACTTCATTATAGGTTTTGAGCGCCTCGATAAATGGCAAAAACCGCTCACGTTGCAGGCCATCAAGATAGAGATCATCAGGATGCCGGTTTGACGTCACCACCAACACCCCACCGCCGCGCATATAGCCATCCATGACCCGTGCAATGATCATCGCATCGGCGATATCCCGGACTTCCATTTCATCAAAACAGACAATATCCGCGCCTTTGGTTATCTGCGCCATTACCTGCCCTGTCGGATCAGATTTGCCTTGCGCCCGTTGTTTGTGAACAATGGCGTGAATAGCTGTCATGAAATCATGAAAATGAAATCGGCAAACATCAATATCTTTATGTGTATTGGCGTGGCCAACAAACATATCCATCAGCATGGATTTTCCGCGGCCAACACCGCCCCATAGATAAAGCCCTTTAATGGCTGATTTTTTACGGCCGAATCCGAAAAAGCTGGTTTGCCTTGCCGCTGTGAGAGTATCAAGCAGGTGATCCAAGCGCTCGGCTATCTCGCGCTGTGCCTTATCTTCGGTCAGGGTTCCGCTGCTGATGCGGTGAGCTAAATCATCGGATAGTAATGCAGTCATACGCTAGTTCTAAATCACCGCCGAAGGTTTGACAATCATGATCCCGATTTAGGCGCATTAGAAAAAAATTACATAAATTAACTATTTGTTAACTTCTCTTTGATAGGATTCTCCTATTGTAATTTTTGAATGGAATATGTGTTATGATTGATCCTATTACTAAACGTCCTTTGAGCCAATCGTCTCAGGCTCTAAAAGAAAACGTTAACCATATTAGTATGTCAGCGATGGAACGGCTACGGTTCCGCATCGGTTTGCTATCCAGAAACGCCCTGCAAAACGGTATTAGCAATCAGATTAAACGCGATTCACACCCGATGACATTAGTCACCCCCATATCAGGTAAACCTGTTCTCGCCAATACTAATGATCTGCATCCATCAATGGCGCTAAGTTTACTAACAGGGGCAATCAGGCATCCGTTTTATTCATTGGCTAGCCGCTTGATAAAACCCTATGACACGGTTTTGGAACTTGGCGGCAAACATCTTGATTTAGCGTTTCATATTGCCCTGAAAAAAAATCCTGTGGGCTATCATTATTCAGGTGATCTGGATAATGCCAATTCTCCTAAAATTGAAAAAATAGCTGAACTTAATCATCTTCATTTTAAGATTTTGCCTGATGAGAGTGAGGCGACTGAGGATATATTTCATCAAATCCAGATGCGGCTTTATACCATTATCCTCATTAACAGGATGGAGACGGCTTTCCGCCTGGCTAATTCCGTGATCCCCTTAGCTTTACGCCATATCATTATCAAGACTGATAAAATGACAGCCGAAGCAAAGCACGATCTGTTGAAAGCATTTGAAGCTAACCATTTTTTGAAACAATCTCAGAACGTCAGCACCATGCATCTCATACGTGGCCGCAAGTATTGATCTTGTGATGATGCTTATCCGCGCAAAAAAGCTTGCGCTTATGCCGAAATAATATCTCAGCGATTTATGATAGCCTAATTTATGATAGCCTGATTTATGATAGCCTAGCAGATAAAAGCTTTAGTGGCGTTCAAGCTGAAGCTTTTTAATTTTGGCGATCGCTTTACCGGGGTTAAGACCTTTCGGGCAAGTTTTGGTGCAATTCATAATCGTATGGCAGCGATACAAACGGAACGGGTCTTCTAATGCATCAAGGCGTTCACCAGTGCTTTCATCACGGCTATCAGCGATCCATCGATAGGCTTGCAAGAGCACCGCAGGGCCGAGATATTTATCGCCATTCCACCAATAGCTTGGGCATGCTGTCGTACAGCTAAAGCACAACACACATTCCCACATTCCGTCCAGCTCCTCACGCTCTTTCGGGCTTTGCAATCTTTCGCCATTTTCAGGCGCCGGTGTATCGGTTTTAAGCCAAGGTTCAACCGATTGCAGTTGCGCGTAAGCATGACTTAAATCAGGCACCAAATCTTTGATCACTGGCATATGCGGAAGCGGTGTGATTGTCACATCGCCTTTGACCTCATCAATCGGCTTCAGGCAGGCAAGGGTATTTGTGCCATCAATATTCATTGAACAAGACCCACAAATCCCTTCACGGCATGAGCGTCTGAAGGTCACCGTCTGGTCTTGATCACCCTTAATCTTGATCAAAGCATCAAGCACCATAGGCCCGCATTCATCGAGATCGAGCGTATAGCTATCCATGCGCGGGTTATCCTCATCATCAGGTGACCAGCGATAGACATGAAATGTTTTTGTCCGCTCAGCACCTTCAGGTGACGGATGGATTTTACCTTTTTTTACTTTTGAATGTTGCGGCAGTGTAAACTCAGCCATAAGACCTATCCTTATCGATTAATAGACGCGGGCAACAGGTGGAATACTTTCCACCTCATTAGTTAATGTGGTTAACGCAACAGACCGATAATCCACTCGTGATTTGTTATTTTCATCAAGCCACATAATCGTATGCTTCATCCAATCCTTATCATCACGATCCGGGAAATCTTCATGGGCATGGGCGCCACGTGATTCGGTTCTGTTTTCTGCTGATCGCATTGTCACAAGAGCTTGGCTCATCAGATTATCAAGCTCAAGTGCTTCAATCAAATCTGTGTTCCAAATCAGCGAGTCATCCTGAACACTCATATCCTGAATGCCGGCGGCGACATTATTCATTTTTTCAACACCATCGGTCAGCGACTGGCTTGACCGGAACACCGCAGCATGGCGCTGCATTGCATGCTGCATCTGTAATCTGATATCAGCAGTTGAGGCTTTGCCCTTAGCGTTGCGAATCCGATCAAAACGCTGAAGCGCTTTGTCGGTTGCTTTCTGTGGAATAGGCGCGTGTGTCGCCCCCGCAACAACGGTTTCAGCCGCCCGATACGCCGCCGCCCGACCAAAGACAACAATATCCAAGAGCGAGTTTGTCCCCAACCGATTGGCACCATGAACAGATACGCATGCCGCCTCACCAATAGCCATCAATCCGGGAACAACCGCGTTTTCATCTGACTTGTTCGGGGATAAAACTTCACCATGGTAATTGGTCGGAATACCGCCCATGTTGTAATGCACAGTCGGCAGAACCGGAATAGGTTCACGCGTGATATCAATGCCGCAGAAAATCCGTGCCGTTTCAGTAATCCCCGGCAGACGTTCATGCAATGTTGCAGGATCAACATGTTCAAGATGCAACATGATATGATCCTTATTCGGGCCAACGCCTCGGCCTTCGTTAATCTCAACAGTCATAGCACGGCTGACCACATCACGGCTGGCCAAATCTTTACTGGTCGGGGCATAGCGTTCCATAAAACGCTCACCCTCAGAGTTCGTTAGATAGCCGCCCTCACCTCTGGCGCCTTCGGTGATGAGAACCCCAGCCCCATAAACACCTGTTGGGTGAAACTGAACAAACTCCATATCCTGAAGCGGAAGCCCTGCCCGCAATGCCATGGCATTGCCATCACCGGTGCAGGTATGGGCAGATGTACATGAAAAATAGACGCGGCCATAACCGCCAGTCGCCAGCACCACACGATGCGCGTTGAAACGGTGAAGCGTTCCATCATCCAACCGCAATGCCAGCATCCCACGACACACCCCATCATCATCCATGAGCAGATCAAGCGCATAATATTCAATGAAAAACTCAGCGTCATGTTTCAGGCATTGCTGATATAATGTATGCAGGATAGCGTGCCCTGTTCGATCCGCCGCCGCGCAAGCCCGGCGCGCCTGTGATTTACCATAATCAACGGTATGACCGCCAAATGGCCGCTGAAAAATCTTGCCTGAATCGGTGCGCGAGAACGGCACACCATAATGCTCAAGTTCAATAACCGAAGGAATAGCGTTACGGCACATATATTCAATCGCATCCTGATCACCAAGCCAGTCAGAGCCTTTTACCGTGTCATACATATGATAACGCCAGCTATCGCCTTGCCCCATATTATCCAGCGCTGCACCAATACCGCCCTGTGCTGCGACCGTATGGCTTCGTGTTGGAAACACTTTCGTTACACATGCTGTTTTCAATCCAGATGTTACCATACCGAGTGTTGCTCTTAATCCGGCACCACCAGCGCCAACCACGACAACATCAAAATAGTGATCGGTAATTTCATAGGAAGGCATGTTAGACTCCGTTTGCCAAGGTAATGAGTAAAATACTGTATATCGACATGACAGCAAATGCAGTCATGACCATTTTAGTTAATGCTAATGTGAGAATTCGTCTTGTCTTTGTTGATATGTAGTCTTCTATAACAACTTGCAACCCCAAGCTAGCATGATAAAAGCCAACAGCAAGCAATAAAATCATAGCAACAGTGTTAAATGGCTGCCTGATCCACGCTCTTGCCATGTTCAGATCAGCATCAGCAAGCACAATAAAGCTGATCAAACAATAGAGAACCAGCGGGATCATGCCCATCGCTGTTAGCCGTTGCAGCCACCAATGCGAGACGCCTGACCGCGACGAACCTAGCCCTTTAGCCCGGCCTAGCGGTGAACGCAGCGATGGTGAAGATGTTTTGCTCATCCAATCCCCCTAAGCCAGAAACAGCATATATATGCCCGCAAGCGAAGATAACGCTGTGAAAGCCATAACAATATAGCCGCCACGATAAACCCCTTCAAGCGACAGCCCAATTCCAAAATCCCAGAATAAATGGCGGATGCCATTCGCTAAATGATAGCTGACAGCCGCATAAAACCCGAGCAGAACCAGCCGCCCAAGAACATGTTGCGCCACGCCTTGCACCATCTGATAGTAATCACCGCCATAGGCAAGGGCAACCAGCCACCAAACAAGGAAAATTGACCCTGTGGCCAGGGCAACGCCCGAAAGCCGATGCGTTATCGACATCATGGATGTTAATTGTGGCCGATAAATCATCAAATGCGGCGATAATGGTCTTTTTGCTGTCATGGAACCTCTTATTTATTGTTTGGGGCGTCAGCCTGATTAGTGAAGTCTATCACTTGTATCATTATTTGGCATAATGATTTGAAATGCTAGACTCTTGAAATTGCCAATATCATAATGCCTTACCCTAGCAGTCGTCAATAACGCTGGAAGACGAAAAGGTCGCATGTCATCTGAATTGGATAACTCAGAAAATAAACATATATTAATATCCTCACATCACGCTATATCATGCGGAACATTATGAAAACGATTTTATCTATTCAATCACAAGTCAGTTTTGGTGCTGTCGGAAACACCTTGGCGACAATGGTTGCTCATGCCATGGATGTTGATATCGCGGCGGTTAATACGATCAGCCTGGTTGCTCATCCGGGCTATGGCCTGCGGGCTGGCGGGGCAGCCGATGATGCTGATATGGAAGCCATCTTATCTGCTATCGGGACACTTGATCTATGGGATCGTATTGGTATGGTGGCAACAGGATATATGGCGAAAGAGTCACAAGTTTTATTGACCCAACATGCCATCAATCAGGGCAAAAATAAGCGCAAACCCCCTATACCAATATTGGTTGATCCAGCATTTGGAGATCATGGCCGCCATTACAATGATACCGCCATCGCCTATGCTATTGATCGCCATTTGCTACCGCTCGCCGATATCATCACGCCCAACCGATTTGAAGCCAGCTTTCTTAGCGGTATTGATATATTTAATGCTGCCACAGCGGCGACCGCCGGGCGTGAGATTTTAGCAAAATATCCCGATATGCAGGTTGTTATTATCACCGGAATTATCAAACATGAGCATTGCCTGGATATGTTGATTAGGCGCGATGATATTAGCGAGCATTCCGCGCCAACGCTAACCCATAACAAAAATGGCTTTGCTGGTGGCGGTGATCTGTTTGCATCGCTATTATCGGGAAATCTGATCAAAGGCCATGGAGTTGATCAGGCCTTTGCTGAAACCGCCCGCCAAGCCAGCCAAATCCTCAGCGATTTAGATAAACGCCAAGAGAAAAATATCACAAGGCAAGCGATTGCTAGCGGCTTGGCTTGACTAAACCAAAATGATAATGCCGTTCATTATAATCCACGGCGCAAACATTCTTCCGCAATCTGAACAGAGTTCAATGCCGCCCCTTTCCGCAGATTGTCTGACACACACCAGAACACCAAACCATTAGCCACGGTCTTGTCTCGGCGCAAACGCGAGATATATACCGCATCTTCGCCAGCGGCTTCTTTCGGCGTGACATAGCCCTCATCAGCACGAAAATCAATCACCGACACACCATCTGTTTCGCGCAAGATATCTCTTGCGGCATCTTCATCAATAGGCTTCTGACATTCAATAAACACCGCTTCGCTATGGCCAATAAAGACAGGAACACGCACACAATGAGCAACAACCTCAATCGCAGGGTCGAGTATCTTTTTGGTCTCAACCTCCATTTTCCATTCTTCCTTGGTGAACCCATCATCCATAAAGACATCAATATGCGGGATCACATTAAAGGCGATCTCTTTAGTAAAGCTTTGCGGCTTTTTAAAATCATTGACATAGACGCCGCGCGTTTGCTCAAACAATTCATCCATCGCCGGACTGCCTGCCCCAGAAACCGCCTGATAGGTTGAAACAACCACACGTCTGATGCCAAAGGCTTCATGCAGAGGTCTTAGGGCAACAACCATCTGGGCGGTTGAACAATTTGGATTAGCAATAATATTGCGGCGGTCGTTGTCTTTGAAATATGGCGCCAGCACATGACCATTAACCTCAGGCACGATCAATGGCACATCCTCATCCATCCGAAAAGCTGACGAGTTATCAATCACAACACAGCCTGCTGCCCCTGCCTTGGGGCCTAACTCTTTCGCCAGACCAGAGCCAGCAGAAAATAACGCGATATCAGCATCAGCAAAATCAAAACCGTCGACAGATTGAACCGTCAAGATATCATCGTCACCGTAGCTAATCTCTTTGCCGACCGAGTTTTTTGACGCTAGGGCAAAGACTTTATCTGCCGGAAACTCACGCTCAGCCAGTGTTTTAATCATTTCGCGGCCAACCGCACCAGTGGCGCCAACAACAGCAACATTATAGCTCATTTTTTGTCCTATCTTGCTAAATGATCAAGAGCGCTAATGACTTCAGCGACCATCCCGTCAGTACCTGTTTCGGTTGCTCCAGGTGCCATAATATCACCTGTCCGCTTACCGCTATCCAGCGCCTTTTCAACAGCTTTTTCAACCAGATCAGCATCATCACCCATATCAAATGAATAGCGAAGCATCATAGCAAAGCTCAATAACTGTGCTAATGGATTGGCAACACCCTTGCCGGCAATATCAGGTGCTGATCCATGAACAGGCTCATAAAAAGAACGCCGAACACCAGTCGCAGGATCAACATCACCAAGCGAAGCTGAAGGCAACATACCAAGCGAGCCGGTTAGCATCGCCGCGCAATCTGACAATAAATCACCAAACAGATTATCGGTCACAATCACATCAAACTGCTTAGGTCGGCGAACAAGCTGCATGGCGCAATTATCAGCATACATATTTTCATAGTTAAGCTCTTGACCTTCGGCGGCATGAAGCGCTGTCATCGTCTCGCGCCAGAGGACACCCGAATGCATGACATTAGCCTTTTCAACGCTGGTAATTTTTTGATTGCGCTTGCGGGCTAGGTCAAAGGCGACCCGGCCAATGCGTTCAATTTCCGGAACGGAATACAGATTTGTATCATACGCACAGACCACCCCATCGCGTTCTTCGCGGCCACGCGGTTCAGCAAAATATGTACCGCCTGTCAGCTCCCTCACGATCATGATATCAAGCCCTGAGATCACCTCCTCTTTGAGCGTTGAGGACGCGACCAATGGTGGAAACACTAACGCTGGGCGTAAATTAGCATAGAGATCAAGCTCTTTCCGCATCCGCAAAAGCCCGCGCTCAGGCTTGAGTTCAAAGGGTAGGTTATCATAACGGTGATCACCAGCCGCACCAAACAGCACCGCATCACATGCCATGACATCAGCCATGGTTTCATCGGTGATCGGCTCCCCATATTTCTCATAGGAAACACCGCCACACAGACCATGCATGGTATCAAATGAAAATGACCGATGCTTGGCGAGCCAATCAGCGACTTTCATGGTTGCATCCATGACTTCGGGGCCAATGCCATCACCTGGCATGATCATAATCTTACGGTTGCTCATTTCTAAATCCTAAATTGCTTAATTCATTGGGCTTGCATGGTACATGGCTTTA
>MDTB01164499.1_pt1 | contig 15916 bp, 25 predicted proteins | sample 811161 | NCBI WGS metagenome assembly MDTB01 (sample SAMN05326650, study PRJNA326480) | marine metagenome | isolation source: seawater | place: Mediterranean Sea | collected 2009 | reverse complement strand
TTGTGGGGCTGTTCTATTTTCTTTTGGTGAAGAAGGTTTAAGGTTTATGGATCCAGACGCAACTGTTATGATCCATGACGTATCTTCAATGGACTTTGGAAAAGTCGAAGAATTAAAAGCCGGAGCAGCTGAAGCAGACCGCCTCAATGAAAAAATATATACGATGATGGCTCGAAACTGTGGCAAGAAAGATGATTATTTTATGAAGATTGTTGATAAGAAAAAACATGCAGACTGGTTTTTAGATGCTGATGAAGCAAAAAAGCATGGCTTAGCAAATCAACTTAGGATACCAAAGCTTAATATTAAGGTAGATGTAGAAATTGAGATGGAGTAAATATGGCAATAGACAAAGTTTTCTATAATAAGAGCTCAGCTGATTCTTTAGGTTGGGAACCTTCATGGTTTGGAGTTTCTCATCACGATGAAGATCTAGTAAAAGCAGTTAAATCTTGGCAAAAAGCTAATAACTTAAAAGCAGATGGTCTATGTGGTCCTGGGACTTATAGAAGGATTTGGACACAAAGAGAGTCAGAGATTAGTGGTTATATAAATTTTTGCCCACCAGAAAAAGACGATAGTTTTATCATCTGCAATTCTAAACCAGTAGTTATTGATTGGCCGAAAGTAGTTCTTTGGGATGAAGATGGTGGTTTTAAATCAAAGCCTGGAAATTATTATGATTACTCTGGAAAAGAACCTAGAGAAATAAAAATGTTTGTAAACCACTGGGACGTTTGCTTATCTTCTGAATCTTGCGCGAAAGTTTTAAATAATCGTGGTATTAGTGTTCATTTTTTGATTGACAATGATGGAACAATCTATCAAATGTTAGACACTCAACACGCTGCATGGCATGCAGGAAATATTAATGGGTGCTCTATCGGGGTAGAAATATCTAATGCTTATTACACAAAATATCAAGGGTGGTATGAAAAAAATGGCTTCGGTCCGCGTCCAGTCGTAGAAGACGCATGGGTACAAGGAAATAAACTAGATCCACATTTGGGCTTCTATCCAGTTCAGGTTGAAGCACTTAAGTCTCTATGGAAAGCATGCAGCGAAGCTTATAGCATACCTTATAAAGCGCCAGAATCTGGAGATTCAGATTTTTTGACTAGCACCAAATATGACTCTAGAGTTGCAAAATCTAAATTTAAAGGTTTTGTAAGTCACTATCATCAAACTAAAAATAAAATTGATTGTGCTGGTTTAGATATAGTAAAAATATTAAAAGATATCTCTTAATACAAGCTCCTAAATAGGGATAAAATACTATTGTCTAGATTTAGGAGATTGAATGAGACTTATAAGTGTTGAAGAAAAAACTGGGACGAACAAAGTTATTATAAACGCTGATCAAATTTCTAGCGTTTTTGAAGATGTTGGCTTAGTAAAAGTTAGAATGTCTTGTGGGCAATTAGTGTCTACTAAATTTACTTCTATAAACAGCGCTGTTGACTATATTCTTCGAGCTCCAAGCTATTCATATGTTACTGGTGGATAAAATGAAAAAATACGAAAAAATCATTAAAATTTACCAAGATAGTATTGGGCAAGTTGACTATGTAGATCACATGGGAGAAGACTTAACAGTCGTCAATTCCGCCCGTGTTTCTTTTGGAGTAGAGAAAAATGAACTTGACGAAAAAGATAAAAGGCTTATCAATTATCTTATCAAGCATAAGCACACGTCAACTCTTGAGCACAACCTTATTACTTTTCGTTTTTGTGTACCTCTTTTTGTGCGCAGTCAGCATCACCGCCACAGAACTTGGAGTTATAATGAAATTTCTCGAAGATACACAGATGTAAATATCCAATTTTATGAGCCGCAAGAGTTTAGAACTCAGCACAAGTCTAATCGCCAAGCATCAAACGCTGAAGACTTAATCAACCCAGTCGTTTATTCTTATGAAGATGGTGGAAAATTACATGCTGCATCTCTGATTAAAAGACACCATGAGCATTCGCTTGCAATGTTTAACAGCCTGATAGAAGCAGGTGTTTGCAGAGAGCAAGCCCGCGGAGTACTGCCGCAGAATCTATATACTGAATACTACGGTACAGTCAATTTGTCTAATCTCTTGAAGTTCATTGACCTTCGCACACATAGTGGGGCACAATGGGAGATTCAAAAGGTTGCTGAGGCTTGTTTGGAGATTGCTACAGATCTTTTTCCAGAAACTGTAGGCGCTTATCGCAAGATTAAGGAGAGTAATTAATGAGTGATATTGACTGGATGACATTTAACTATTGGGCACCAGAGCATTTCGAGGTTCAAAGGGTTACTGGAAGCATGGACGATTGTATGGCGGCATTTCACAAGGAAAAAGAAAAATATCCAACCATGCAATATGCAACAACAATATCAGAGAAGGGTGTTGGCTCCTCTGATAACGACAGCTATGTTGTGATTAGACGATTTAAGACAAAGAAGCTCTGTAGGATTCATCATGATTTTCCACCAACATATGTTAGGGAAGGTCAGGTACTGTAATGACAATTAAGAAAAAAAGAAATTGGGCAAAAAATAGAGAGATTCTCAAGTCAATTTCAAACCCAAGTAAAGATGCTTACGAAATAAAGATGAAAATACCTGAACTTACGTTTGAAGGTGTTAGGGGACAGCCAGATTTTGCAAAGCTTTACATTACGTTTTATCCAGGCGATAAAGTAATTGAGTTAAAGTCTCTTAAGGAATATTTCTTTGCTTTTCGTAGCCAGATATATTCTTATGAAAGAATTATTAACGTAATTTATGATGATATGATGGCTGCATATGAGCCCACTCGCCTACGACTAGTTATGATATGTAATCCAAGGGGAGGAATATCATCTAAACTAACTGTTGACTCTGATTGGGGCGTTCGGGGTGGCAAAGACGCTTTTAAAGACTGGGTCGGACAAACTGATGATTGGTAAGGAAAAATGAAAGTAGGAGATTTAATTGAGTATGATCCAAAATTTACAAGAAAATCTGAAAAATTAAACTCTGCAGATATTGGAACAGTTATAGATTTTCCGCCTGCAAAACATGCTAAAGAATTTCAAAAAGTTAAAGTTTTATCAGGCGGAGAATTTAAACTATGGATTAAGCAGTTCTGCAAAGTGGTTTCTCAGAATGATGAACCATGTAGTGGCTGTTGTTGTACCCCGTGTGATTGTGATTGGGGCATAGATTAGAAAATCCTATATTTAAAAATATGGGGCTTAAACAAGTAATTTCAGAAACTTGGGTATTTTTTATAGTAGGTTTGCTTTTTGCGATGCTTTTCTATTCTAAAATATTAAACCCAACAAAATCAAATTTAACAAAGCTTAGCAGCATTCAAGCTATTTATAATAAAAATCAATAAAATTGATTGAACATTTTGCTTTTAGCATATATATTTGTCTACCACAATAAAGATGGAGCAAGAAATGACTAGAGTTTGTCTACTTTTCGTAGCAGCTATTTTTTTAACATACACCGAAGCAGATGCTTACGAACTAGAAAGAGAAGTCTATGCATGCGTTGTAGATCAATGTGAAGAAAATACCTGTACAATTGAAACGCCAGAAGGGTTTGTGGTTGTCAATAAAAAAGAAAGTTATTATGAAGGAAAAAAATTAACAGCTCAAGATTGTCCAATTGAGTATATCGATCCTACATAATATTTAACTAGACTGAGGAGTTTATATGAGTTGGATAGATTTAGTTTATTTTGTTTGCGCAACAGGTTTTGGTACTCCAGAGCTAGCAAAAAATATTCAAAAAGTATCTACAGAGTTTAATGTTGATAAAGTGATGATACTATCAGTAATCAGCGCTGAAAGTAGCTGTATGCCAAACGTGATGGGCTTAGACAGCGATACTGGATTAATGCAAATTGTTCCGAAATGGCATAAGGATAGAATGAAGATTTTAGGGGTAGAAAATTTATTCGATCCAGAAAGTAATATCAGAGTTGGAAGTCACCTGCTCCGCGAATTGAAAATTGGCGATAACCCTAGACAGGCTCTAGCGATGTATAATGGTGGATATCGCCCTCCAAGCTCAAGCTGGGATTATGCAGACAAAATTATTAAAAATTATGAAATTTATATTCGCCAACTTTATAAAAGTGGTGAGATATGAGCCAAGCAGAATATTGGGAAGCTTTAATAAATGGGCTAAAACAAAATAGAGAAGAAAATTTTTATTCTTGGATTATTTTGCTCTCCATTCCAGCAGTGATAATCTTACTTAGTATTTTTAGATCTTAACAATATTTTAGCCAAAATTAGCTTGAAAGCTTGATATTTATCACTGTCTAGTTAATGGTTAAACATGGATAATAACACTAAAGATTCAATCAAAAAACTACGTAAGCTCAGAGAGGCTCTTTGCGGCAAAGAAATTCAATGGAAAAACGCTTTTGCTATAAAAGATGCAATCGTAAAAGAGCTTAAAAGCTTGAAAAATCTTGCTGAAGACCCCAATGTGGAAAAAGGGGTTATAGTTGACAAGATAGATTCTTTATTGATCTTTGTTGATCCAGAAAGACAAAAAGACTTGGAGAATACAGATGTCAACTGATAATGGTTGGAGCGAATACTCCAAATTAGTGCTTAAAGAGTTAGAAACACTTGCAACGAGTATTCAGTCTTTAAACTCAGAAATACAAGATCTTAAGCAAGAGATTGCAAGAATGAGAGAACGGGAAGACCGAGTCGACGAACTTCGCGTTTGGAAAGATAAGATTGACGAAATAGCTTCTCCAACGCAGATTCAAGTAATAGTTAACGATGTTGAAGATTTAAAGCAGTTTAAAACTAAAGCGATTACTATATTTGCAGTAGTTCAATTTGCAATGGGTGCTATTGTTTTTGCTATGAAATTTATGTAAATTTGCCCATGCCTTTATTATGAGTTAAATGATTTTATACTTATATTTAAGAGATTAAAAGAAGGGTGGTTTTAAATGATATTGGGCCAAATTTTGGCAGCCTGGATATACAGTCATTTTTTTGAATATATAGCCCACAAACATTTTTTACATAATCATAAGCATTTTAAATTTGCTTTTAAAAATCATTTTTCTGCTCATCATAAAAACTCTAGAAAAAACAATATGCACGATAAAGCGTATGAAGATATTTTTAGTTCAAAATTTGAAGTATTATCTCTTTTAACATCTATAATTCTTCACTTACCAATAGTTTTCTATTTTCCATTTGCTTATTTTACTCTTTTTTATTCTGCTGTGATGTATTATCTTCTTCATAAAAAAGCACATACAGATATCGATTGGGGAAAAACTTGGATGCCATGGCATTATGACCACCACATGGGTAAAAATCAAAATGTTAACTGGGGAGTTCGATTACCAATATTTGACTATCTATTTAAGACTAGAGTTAAAAGTTTTTAATCTAGCAACACCATTAATAATGCTTACATAAGTTTGGTGAGTAACCCAATCGCCGCAGTTGATATAAGTTTTGATATTTTGGTCAGCTTCTACCCAAATTATAGCTTCTGGTATATGGTTATGCCCCATTATAAAAACGTCAACATCCGGATGATGCCTTAAAATATGTATCGCACTTCGAAGTTTGTGTTTTTTAATTTGTTTTTCTGTCCACCAAGTCGTTAAGTCAAAATCAAAGCTAAATTCAAGTATGCTTTGAATTACAGACAGAAGTTTAACAAAAATTCTATTGTGTATAACGCCCTTGTCATAATCATCGCCATGTTCTACTCTAAATTTTCTACCGTGAGATTCAAACTCATATCTTTTTGCAAAGTGAACATTACCAATCTTTTCTCCGACAAGGTTTAGTAAGCTCTCATCATGATTTCCAACTACATAAACTATCTTCTTGCCATAGTCAACTGATTTTATAATTTCTAAACACCTTGCTGTAAAAACAGGTATTTTAATAAAATCGATAATATCTCCAGCTAGCACTAACTCATCATACTCTTCTTTTTTTAAAAAATCTAAGAGTTCTTTAGATTTATAGAATTTACTTCCAATATGAAGGTCAGATATTATAATTCTTTTCATGAACAATTTACTCGATAGTTTTAAAATATAATTGTAAAGAGGATAGATAAATGCCAGAAGGTCCAGAATGTAAAAAAATTGCTGAAGGTATAGCAAAATTTGTTTCTAATAAGACTCTGTTAGAAATAAATATCTTATCAGGTAGATATTCTAAAAAAATTCCAAGCGGCTTTGAATCTATTTCGGAAAACTTGCCAATTCAAGTTGCAGGAGTTGGCGTTCACGGTAAATTTATTTATTGGATAATTGATAAAGAGTATTCTGTGTGGAACACTCTTGGAATGACTGGCAGTTGGAATACAAGTCCAGACAAAAAACATAATAGAGTTCATTTTAAATTTAGTGATGGATCTAATCTTTTCTTTTCTGATCAAAGGAATTTTGGAACTCTTAAGTTTGTAAGAGGAAAACATCAGTTAATTGAAAAGCTTAATTCTCTTGGACCAGACATGCTTTCAAGTGAAGTTAAAAATGAAGAATTCTTAAATAGGCTTAGAAAAAAAGATAATCAAAATATTTGTAAAGTTTTAATGGATCAATCAGTGGTTAGTGGCGTTGGAAACTATGTTAAGGCTGAATGTCTATGGTTATCTAAAATTAATCCACATCTTAAAGTTAAAGATCTTTCAGACATTCAAATTTTTGATTTAAATGAAAGCATAAAAAAAGTTTTGAGAGAAAGCTATGATTCTGGCGGAGCAACCATAAGAACTTATAAGAATTTTAATGGTGAAAATGGAGAATACTCTCAAAGGTTTTTAGTATATAATAGAAAAATTGATGCAGATGGAAATTCTGTGTCAAGAGAAAGAACGCCAGATGGCAGAACAACTCACTGGTCACCAACCAGACAAAAAAGGAGATAAAATGGAAAAAATTAAAATGAGTGATGGAGTGATTGCTCACATTGCTAAAACACTTCAGTTGGCAATTATTAGCGGGACTGATATTGTTGATAATTTAAGGATCGTAGATCTTTGTTTAGTAGACGGAGAAGTTAATATTCATCCTGAATATGAAGATATCTTTAATTCTAATTTAGAAGAAATGGTAAATAACGCAAACTCAAACTAATTTATCTCATTTTAAGTTATTATTTCAAATATTTATTTCCGGAGGTTGTTTTGCCAGAAGAATATGAAGTAATAACTATAGAGCACCTTCTTGATGAAAAAGAATATCTAGATAAAAAATTAAAGCACGTTATCAAATTAAATTCTATCTACGAAACTCAACTTAATCAAGCTGTAAAAGATTTATACGAAATTTCAGGAGACAAATATCTCTTTGAAAAAAATGTAAAGCAAACAAACTTGAAAGAAGTCGAATTAACTGAAAAACAAATATCAGAAGATGAAAGTATACCTAAAAACGTAAAATCTTTATATAAAAAGATTGCTTTAAAAACACATCCAGATAAAATTTTACATCTAAAAATTCCAGAAGAAAAGAAGGCAGAGTTAGAAGAAATTTTTATTTCTGCAAGAAAATTTTTAGAAGAAAAAAATTATGAAGATTTAGTAATTTTATGCTTAAATCTTAAAATAAAATGTGATGAAGATTACGAAACCCAAAAAAGTATTTTAAGTAAAAAATGTTTAAAAATCAGACAAGAAGTATCAGATATAAAAAAATTAGCTTCTTGGTCATGGGGTCTTATAGAAGAGAAAGATTTTAAAACAAAAACTAATTTAATTCTTCATGTTTGGAATAGTTTAAATTTAGGAATTTTAGAAGAGCACGTAGTTATTGATTATCTTAAGTCTGTTGATGGTGTACCAAAACCAGCTCAGGAACGATCTAATAGAAAAAAACCAACTAAAAACAAGGGAAGACCTAAAAAAAGGCTTTCTAAAATAAGAAGAGAGAGTTAATTTGTTTATTAATGGAGATTTAATTAAAGTAGTTAATCCATGTCATGGCTTGAGGTCTTCCTCTGGTTTTTCTCAAATGCAACTCCCTGGTATTACCCCAGGGGATCTATACGACTTATCGCCTGGAGATGTTGGGATTGTGATTAAATCAGTTTTTTATGAAGAAGCCGGCTGGCTAACAGAAGCTATATTCGGAGAAGAAATACTGGCAGATATATCTTCAGATCATTTAGTCGCTGCATGTGCTATTTAGTTTTATTTTACCATCTTCAATATGGTATGTGGTAATATTGATTTCTGGAAAATATTCTTTGCATAAGTCAGATATTGCTAGCACATTACCAATGTTGTCATCATAGAAAAATATATTTTTAGGTTTATATTTTTCAATATAATTCCGTAATGCAGTCGCTTTAGCTTCAGGGCCACTACCAATATCACCGGCAGTAGTTATATCTTCTTGCTTAACATTAACCCCTTGTCCATCTAAGAAGTTTTTTATATCTTCTCTATTCGTTGGCATTATATCTTTGTTTTTAGCCAAACTTTTAACTGGAGTGCTTCCACCTCGAGCAGTTATAATAACTGCTATGCTATCGGAGTTTTGTGATACTCTAGAAAGTATTTGCATAACAGAGTCAATTTTTTTAGTTTTCTTTTGATCTACTGAAGAAGTTGTTGAAAAATCATATTCATCTTTTATATTATTACTTTCTATGAAGTCTAAATCAGATCTCATCGCTTTTTCATATTTTGCAAATTGATCAGACGAAAAATAAACTATCTCTTCTTTCGTACCCGGTTTTAAAACACTAGATATATCAAGGTTATGATAGTGAATCCAATCTCTAAAAGATTCATCGAATTTTTCATCTTTATATCTTCTGATCCCTATAGTACTAGAAGTAATGGCCAGGGTATCGTCAAAGTCAAAAGCAAAGAGGTTTTTAATTCTCATTTTTTGCATACTCTCCCAATAATAAATATAAGATTTTTTTTATTAAACAAAAAATGAAAAAAACACCGTATATGTGGTATAATAAACATATTAAGGAGTAACACCATTGAAAAAGCCATCTAAATTTTTTGGACTACATTCCCATTCGGGCTTCAGCACCTTTGACGGTCTAGGCTATCCACAAGAGCATATTGACTTTTGTATCTCTAATGGGTTAGACGGTTGGTCGCTAACTGACCATGGCCATATGAATGGTTTTGCCCATGCTTATCTTCATGCTGAAAAGCTTCGTAAAGCTGGCGCTAATTTAAAGTTTATCCCCGGGTGTGAAATGTACGTACATCCAGATCTAGAGCTTTGGCGCGCTCAATATGAAATTAAAAAGGCCGCTAAAAAAGGCGATAAATCAGCAATCAATGCTATTATTGATGCTCATCAGCATCTTCGAACTAAGCTAGTTGCAATTGTTGACGGTGATGATGAAACATTAAATCTAGATACTGAAGATGCAAGTTTAACAGTCGAAAATGAAGAAGAGTCTAAATCAACAAAGTTTTATGATCCAATTAAGCGGCGTCATCATATGGTTGTATTACCTAAAACCTCTGAGGGTCTTCAAAGATTATTTGGCTTAGTATCTAAAGGTTACATGGAAGGATTTTATAGATTCCCACGAGTAGACTATAGTATGCTTAAAGAGGCTGCTTCAGGCGGCCACTTGATGATATCGACAGCTTGCATCGGCGGTCCATTAGCTTATGAAGCATTTAGCCGTCTTCAAGGATATGAGTTTGAAAGGCTTACACCAGATCTTCTTAGCGATGAGTCTATATTAAATGCTGTTCAAGCTGGTATAGGAAATACCATTGATCAGCTAGTTGACGCTGTGGGTATAGAAAATGTTATGCTTGAACTTCAGTTTAATAAGCTTCCAGCGCAACATTTAGTCAACCGTGCGATTATTGAATTTGCTAATCGTCAAGGTATGCAAAATCAACTAATTGTTACTTGTGATTCTCACTATGCTTCGCCTGACCACTGGAAAGAGCGAGAACTATATAAAAAGCTTGGTTGGCTTAATTATAAAGAGTTTAATCCTGATAGCCTTCCAAAATCTAAAGATGATTTAAAGTGTGAGCTATATCCTAAAAATGCTCAGCAAGTTTGGGATACTTACCTTGACGTTAAAAAGGGTCTTGATTTTTACGATGACCAAATGATGCTTGAAGCTATCGAGCGCACTCATGATGTAGCTCACGAAATGATAGGCGACATTCATCCAGACCGAAAAATGAAACTTCCGTCTTATGTTATCCCTGAAGACATGACAGCTAACAAAGCTCTTCTTGAAGCTTGTAAAACTGGTTTAAAAGCGCGTGGATTTCATACTAATCCTGAATATATTAATCGACTTAAGTGGGAACTTACGATTATTAAAGAAAAGGATTTTGCTGAATATTTCTTGACAATGAAAGCAATTATTGATATCGCTAGAGGCAAAATGCTTGTCGGTCCCGGCCGTGGTTCTGGGGCAGGTTCTTTAGTAAACTATGTTCTAAATATCACTGATATTGATCCAATTGAATATGGCTTGCTTTTTGAAAGGTTTTTGAGCATCGATCGATCTGATGCACCTGATATTGATAATGATGTTGCTGACCGTGATGGATTGATTTCGCTTCTTAGAGAAAAGTTTGGAAACGACAATATCATTCCAATTTCAAACTATAATACTTTTAAACTAAAAAGTCTTATTAAAGACGTATCAAGGTTTTACGGTATTGAGTTTTCAGAAGTAAACAAAGCTCTTGCTCCTCTTGAAAGAGACGTCCGCCGTGGCCGCAAAAGTGATGCAGAAGCAGAAGATAGTTTTGACATTGGGATCAAAGAAGCAATCAAATATTCAGATTCTCTTAGAAACTATCTTGAAGAGCACCCAGAAGTTATTGAGCCAATTGGTGTGTTATTTAAACAAAATAAAGCTCTTGGTCGACATGCTGGTGGCGTTATTATCTCAGAAAACATTCCAAAGCAAATGCCTTTAATCATGGCGCGCGGAGAACTTCAAACTCCGTGGACTGAGGGCATGACAAATAAACACCTTGAGGAATTTGGTTGGATTAAATTCGATTTGCTTGGCTTAGAAACTCTAAGAATAATTGAAAGGACTATTGAGCAAATTCTTAAAAAGCAAGGTATCGAAAATCCTACTTTCGAAGAAATGCTAGGATGGTACAATGAGAATATTGCTCCTAATGTTATTAATTTTGACGATCAAAAAGTCTACAAAAATATCTATCATGCAGGTAGATGGGCAGGAGTTTTCCAATGTACCCAGCGAGGAGCACAAGCTCTATTTAAAAGAGCTAAACCAGAATCAGTAGTTGATCTTGCTACTCTAACTTCTATTTATCGTCCTGGTCCACTTAGCGCAAAAGTTGATAAACTATATATTCAAAATAAAAAGCGGCCTGAAACCATTGAATACGGGCACCCTTTAATTGAAGATGTTCTTAAAGAAACTTACGGCTGTATTATCTTCCAAGAGCAAGTCATGGCTCTTTGTCATCAGGTCGCTGGCATTCCAAAAGATGAATGCAACGCAATGCGCAAAATGATGAAACCTGTAAGCTCTGGAAGTGATAACATTGATAAAGCTAAGAAACTTCGCGAGCAATTTATTAAGGGAGCCATGGCTAATGGTGTAAGTCAATCGATTGCTAAAAGCTTGTATGAAAAAATTCTATTCTTTGCTGGCTATGGCTTCAATAAGTCTCATGCTGTTTCTTATGCAGTTAATTCTTATCACTGCGCTTGGCTCATGACTTACTATGAAGATGAATGGATTAAAGCCTATCTTGAAGCTGCTTCTGGCAATCCTAAAAAGCTATCAAAAGCAGTTAGTGAAGTGAAGAGTTTAGGTTATAAAATTGTGCCAATTGACGTCAACTATGCAGAAAAAACTTGGACTACTGTTGGTGATAAAAAGCTAATGCCGAGTTTTCTCTCCTGCAAAGGGGTTGGCGAAACCGCAGTTGATGAAATACTAGAAAATCGTCCATACTCTTCTTTTGAAGAAATGCTTTGGGAAGAAGATGGCTCCTGGAAACATTCAAAATTTAACAAAAGAGCTATAGAATCTTTGATTAAAATCCGGGCGCTAAAATCACTAAACGCTGTAGGCGAAGGTAAACCATTTAGTTCTTATCGACAAATGCTTGAAGTGGTATCTAGTGGCTACGGAGACTTTAAAAAGCGGACTAAGAGAGATCCATACAAGGGTAAAAATATTTTTCGTGAATCTCTCCTCGAGGCTCCAGAGCACGAAGAGTGGTCAAAGAGAGAAATGATTGAGTTTGAAAAAGATTTGCTTGGATCTATTAATGTTGAAGCTTTGTTAGATGAAAGATTCATGAAAAAACTAGAAGAAAAAGATATATCTCCAATTGATGAATGGTCTCAAAAAGAATTCTACTGGTTTATGGTAACAGATGCTACTCCTAAGCTAACTAAAAATAAGAAGCCATATCTCCTTTTGAATGCAGTCGCGTCTACTGGAAAAAGCCATAGAATATTTTGCTGGGGAACACCAAAAGATGCAGAAGTTAAGCCATTTAGTTTTTGTGTTGCTGAAGTTGATAAAAATGATTTCGGTTGTTCAACAAAATGGTTCAGGCTTAAAATAATCAACTTAAAAGACTGAACAATTTTTTAAAAAGTGCTATTATTATTTGAGGATAAAATAAATGATATACAAGAATTTAAATCAAGCTTTTGTTGAGCAATTAAGCCATTTAAAATCTTCTGGAAATATTGTAAACTCTAGAGGTTCTAAACAAATCGAAATAACATTTGTTAATATGGTAATTGAAGATCCAACGCAGTTAGACATAGAAGTTCCAATCAGAAAATTTAATAAAGATTACGCAATTGGCGAGTGGCTTTGGTATATTTCTGGAAATCAGAAGTCTAACAATATTGGAAAAATTGCTTCTATTTGGAAAGATATATCTGATTCTTACGGAGAAGTAGAATCTAATTACGGCACATATCTGTTTAACTACCAAAAAGATTTTACTCAATGGAATTGGGTTATCGAAGAGTTGATAAATGATAGTGACTCTAGAAGAGCTACAATTGCAATAAATCAACCATATCATAAAACACAAAATAAAAAAGATTATCCTTGCACACAATATATTCAGTTTTTTATTAGAGAAAATAAACTAGATATGGGAGTGTATATGCGATCTAATGATGCTGTGTTTGGATTCTGTAATGATGTTTTTACCTTCTGCTTGTTTCAACAATTGATGCTTAATGAACTAAATTCTAGAGGTTTTAATTTAGAGCTTGGTAAATATTATCACAGTGCTGGAAGTTTTCATTTATATGAGCGGCACTTTAAGATGATGGATACTATCTTAAACAATTATTACCTTAAAGCTATTAAAGACGGATACCCAGAAACTAAAAAAACTTCTTTAAAAGAAGGATTAACCTTTAGGAAGTTAATTTCTCTTCGTGGAGAAATGCCACAGAAAGATATGACAAAAAAAGAAATATTTGATTTTATTAATTCTCAAAAGGGAGTACTTTTTCGATGAATATTTTAGATGAAGCTAATAAAATTATTAATGAAAGATCTGAAGAAAAAGAAAGACAGTATGGTCCAATGGGCGAAGGGCTTGAAAGAGCTGCAATGATTGCTTCTGGAATGACTGGAAAAGATTTTACTGCTGATGATATTTTTGCTGCTCTTATTGCACTTAAATTCTCAAGGCACTCATACAACTATAAAGAAGACAATTTTTTAGATGCTGCCGCTTATTTAGGGGCATGGAACAACTACATTCAAGGAAAAAATAAAAATGGCTGAAAAAAGATTGATTTTTGGTTTAGGGTCTGGAAGGTGTGGAACAGCTTCTCTTGCTTATTTAATGTCTAAACAAGAATCAACCCACTCTTCTCATGAATTACACCCGCAGCTTCCATGGGATCCAAATACAGATTATTTAACGCATAAATGGGTTACTATGGACCACCAAGCTCATTTATTTGATGTAGTATTTGATTCTGGTTCTTATTTCTTACCATACGTTCAAACTCTTATGAATAGCTGGAATCAAAACGAGTACGCTAATAATCGCTATGATATAAGATTTATTTGTATGAAAAGAGATAAACAGAAAACCGTATCTAGTTTTTTAAAAAAGTTTGAAAAGCAAAATAATAATCCGCTGCAGAATCATGAAGACCCAAATTTAGTTCAAAATAGTTGGGATCTTTCTTTTCCAAAATACGACAACTGTAGTTTAAAACAAGCGCTAGAAAAATATTATGATGATTATTACGCTGTAGCCAGAGAGTTAGAATATAAGCAGCCCTGGGCATTTAGGATTTTTGATACAAGCGCCCTAAACTCAGAATCTGGAGTTAGAAATATATTAAAATTTGCTGGGTATGAAAACCCAGAAGTAGTAACTGAGATTCAAAAAAGAAAACACTAAGGAGATTCTAAATGAATAAAAACGAGATCCAGAAGATGGTAAGTCTTCGAAGCCACATTATCGAATATTACAACAAACTTGAAGGCAGGGGTACTAATATTGCTGTTACCAACACAAAAGATGTAGCCATTTTTTGCGAAGATGTAGTAAAAAGTTTAGACCATATTTTGTCTGATTATGTTAGTTTTCAAAAGGAGAAAAAATGAGTATCAAGGATGATATTAAAGATTTAGTAGAGCAACTTATGAGAATTGAAAGCGAAAAGCAGCTTTTGAATGAAGAACAAAAACAATTATTTGCCGATTACAAAACAAAGCTTGATATTAAAGCAGTGAAAGCTGCAATTAGAATTGCTAAGATTAAAACTAAAGTAGAAGTTTCTGACGATAGTCTCGAAGAGATGGTAGAGGCAGCAGAATCTAGATTGGGTTGAGGGATAATATGAATTCAATAAAAATGTCAAAAACTAAAGAAGTAAAAACACCTACTCGAGGAACCCCGGGGTCTGCAGGAATTGATTTTTATGTACCAGATGGCTTCATAGCTTCAGTTGCGCCTGGGGAAGATGTGTGCATTCCTTCTGGGGTTAAAGCTAATGTACCAAAAGGTTATGCTTTTATAGCTCATAATAAAAGTGGCGTTGCTTTAAAGAAAAAACTAGCTGTTGGAGCATGTGTAGTAGATGAAGATTACCAAGGGGAAATTCATCTTCACTTATTTAATCAATCTAATGAGTATGTTCAGGTTGAAAGTGGAGAAAAATTAATTCAATTCTTACTAGTTCCAGTGATCTATCCAGAAGTAAAAATTGTTGATGAGAAAAATTTATTTGAGTCTTCTACAATTAGAGGCGAAGGTGCTTTTGGAAGCACGGGGGATTTTTAATGAAATCTTTTACAGAAGTTGCTGAAAATCTATCAAAAAATGCTAAAATCGGAATTGATGGACTAGAAAGAAATATTCCAACTAGAAAACATAGTCATAACGCTGCATGGGTTTGGCTTTATAAAAATATGCTACACTCAGCAGGCTATACAGACGTAACCATTCTTAAGAATCATGACACTTACGAGGGTTATGATGCAATGATTTTTTATCCTGGAATTGCTTATGCTGGAACCATCAACTTCTTTTTTGGAGTAGATGATAATGTAGTCAGAAGGTTTTCAAGAATTCAAGACTTTGAAGGCCCTACTTTTATTATGAACCATGATATGCCTATGATAGGAGAAACAGTTCATAAGCGAATGCACAATAAATCTACCAGTCGCCATGTTGGCGATTTAGACTTAAAAAAGATAGATGATATCTGTAAAAAAACTAAGAGTTTTAATTATGTTGAAAAATCTAAAAAACTATGCTTCGGAGATAGTCACTGTTTCTCTACTTGGCTCCCCGGTTATTCTGTATGTAGAAATGATGGTCTTACTCTTTTTTCTACTCTTAAAAACGGAGTAAAAGAAACTATTGAAGATAGGTCTGGCATTGAAACTCATAATTTATCACATTTAACTTTCTACATGGGAAATATTGATATTA
>MDTB01143522.1_pt1 | contig 15916 bp, 16 predicted proteins | sample 811161 | NCBI WGS metagenome assembly MDTB01 (sample SAMN05326650, study PRJNA326480) | marine metagenome | isolation source: seawater | place: Mediterranean Sea | collected 2009 | reverse complement strand
TTTTAAAACTTTAAATTTATTAAAATGTTCAAGAATATGTGATGCATAAACAAGATTAAAAGAGTTATCTTTGAACTTTAGTGGATAAGCTTTTAAATGCAAAACACCTTTTTTTTTTCGAGAGTCTATATTTATGAAAGGCTTAGGTAAAACATTATCACCACAACCTATATGCAAGTATTTTAAATTTTTTTGTTTCACCAGCAGTAACTATAATAAATAAAGTTAAATCTCAAGCTAGAAAAAATTAAATATTTATTTTATTGCTTTATATTCTTATTTAAAATTTCGAAAATTTTTTCTGCAATAACTAAATTCCCCTTTCTGCTTAAATGAGCATAATCATAAAAAAATTGTTCAGAATAATTATCAAAAACGTTACTTATATCGTAAAAGTTTTCTAAATTTATCTTAGTTGAAATATTTTTATAAATTTTTCTTGCTAATTTTGCCTCATCTAAATTATGATAACTTATCTCTATCCCGGCTGGATTTTTTCTTGCAAAAGGAGTGGGTTGCAAAAAAAAATAAATATCGATCCTATTTTTTTTTGCTAAATCATTTGCAATCTTAATAGAATTTATGAAATCATCACTAATCTCATCAATTGTAAATTCTTTTTTATTTAGGCGCAATCTATCAATATTAAATTTTCTTATTTTTTTTCCTAAGGTATTTTTATAAATAACACTATGGTCTGAAAAAAATTCTGAAAAAAAGTATAAAGATTTATGAAAATTATTTTGGTCATACATTAAGTTTTGAGAAAAATTGAATATAAAAAATTCACCACTATACTTTAGTTTATTAAAAATATCATTATAACCATCATAAAATACTACTATTTCTGGTTTATTTTTTGAAAATCTTAAAAGATTAAAAAAATTATTTACCTCATAATGTAGATCAAGGCCACCAATTCCAAAATTCTCTATGTAGAAATTTTTGTTATTAAAATTTAATTTTTTTGAAACTAAGGATGGAATTGTATCTTTGTCTGATAAAACTCCATCGTACATTGTTGAGCCTCCAAAAAACCATATGTTATTTTCATTTGACTGATCACTAAAATTTATAGTGTTTCTTACCCATGGACCGTTATTAGATTTAGTTGTTGACCAGCCATCGCAATCAAGATTCTTAGGAGCACTAAAAAAATACAACTTGTGATAATAATCAGATTTTTTAAGTGCACATTTATAATATTTTTGTCTAAAGTTTTGTTTTTCGTCCTGGTAAAAAACTGGTTCTTTAAAAATAAAATCAAAGGAATTTTTTTTGCTATACATGAGTTTATTCGCAGCAATCTCGCAAATAAAGATTAGAATTATAAATGAAGAAAAAACGATTAATGACTCTACTTTATTTTTGCTCTTAAAAGTCAAATATGCGAGTAAAAAAACAACTACATCAAAAATAATTAGAGCAGGAGTAAAAATATATCCATGCATCTTATTATGGAAAATTAAATTTAAAGTTAATGGATTTAAAATTAAAAATGTTACAATATAAAATGATGTAAAAAAATTAATCATTTTTTCGCAATTATTGTAAATAAACCACCTTCGCTTGCGTGACTTAAATTAAGAGCGAGCATTACTTCTTTCATTCCTAAATTATTATAATTTTTTAGATAATCATCAAATAACTTGGGTTGGATAGCTAAATTATCAATTGGTAAAATTTTAGTTATTGTAAGATTTTTTTCTTTAAACCATTCTAAAACTTCACTAATAGAATAAGAAATTTCATGAGGGCTTTTGTATTGATCTTTGAACCAAGTTAATCTTTTTTGATAACTTATATTTTTATCTCTTAAATATTTATCTAGAAAAAAAACTTTTTCACCAAAAATTGAAAAAATCATTTTTCGTAGTTTAGTATAAATTCTTCCATATTTATGGTATAAACCAATAACTATATATCCACCTTTTTTTAGTTTTTCCTCTATTGAAAAAAAAGCCTTCTTTGGATCTTGTGTATGATGTAAGCAACCTATTGAAATAATATAATCAAAAAAATGGTCATTAAATAAAATATTAAATAAATTCATTTTCATAAAAAAAACATTTTCTATACCAGACTTTATTCTAAAATCTTCTGCCATAGCCAAGGAGCTTTCTGAGAGATCTATACCAAATAGTTTTCTATTGTATCTTGATAGAAAATTAGATAATTGCCCTGTTCCACATCCAACTTCTAAAATTTTTGAGCCAAATTTAATCTGTTCATCAAGTAATTTAGCAAATATTGATTTATTTGCTTTATCTATTAGCGATGAGAAATCGTCTAGATCGTCGTAATTTGGAAATTTTATTTCATTATAGAATTTATCTTGGATATCAGTAATTTTTTTTGTTTCATTGTCCTCTATAAAGAAATCTGGAATAGTTTTGTTGATTAAAAAAAATTTGTTTTCTTCATCTGTGAAAAGATTGTTATCAAAAATTATTTTTTTTTTGTTTTTACCAATTAAGAATTTTGCAAGTTTATTATATCTATCTGTCATTATACTGTTCATCCTTTTTTAACAAAAAATTTCCACACACCATATAATCTAGACCTGACCCCATAAAACATCTAAATGCATCTTTTGGACTCTCTACTATTGGTTCATCCTTAATATTAAAGGAAGTGTTAACTAAAATTGGCACTTTAGTGATTTTATAAAATTCTTGAATTAAATCATAAATTTTTGGATTCTGACTTCGAGAAACCGTTTGTATCCTTGCAGAATAATTTACGTGTGTTACGGCGGGTATCGAGGATTTAATATTCTTAAGTTTTTCAAAACCAATAAATTTATCTAGATTGCCTTTAAGTTTTTCATGATCTTTTACTTGGCCTACTAAAAGCATGTACGGACTCATTGATTCAATATCAAAAAAATTTTTTACATAATCCTCTAAAACTATAGGTGCAAAAGGTCTAAATCCCTCTCTATATTTTATTTTCATATTTATTTTTTTTTGCATAAATTCATCTCTAGGGTCAGCTATAATTGATCTAGACCCAAGAGCACGTGGTCCAAACTCCATTTTATCTTGAAACCAGCCTATTACTTTTTTTTCAGAAAGAAGATTGGCAGTCTCTTTAATTAAATCATTATCTTCCAAATATTTAAATTTAGCATGAAATTTTTTTAAAACTTGCTCAATTTTTTCATTTGAATATTTTGTACCCAGCCTAGGATCAAAATAATTTAATTTTTTTTCATCACTGTCATTTTTTGAATAATTCTTATACCAATACGCAAGGCCTGCACCAATTGATCCTCCTGCATCACCAGAGGCTGGTTGAACCCACATATTTTTAAAAATCTTACTTTGTAGTATTTTTCCATTTGCAACACAGTTTAAAGCCACTCCACCAGCTAAACAGAGATTATCTAAATTTGGATAATCTTTTTTTAAATTTATTATTAATTTTAAAATTATTTCCTCTAAAACATTTTGAATAGATGATGCAATATTCATATGAAATTGATTAATTTTCTCATTTGATTTTCTTATCTTTGATCCAAAAAGATTTTCAAATTTTTTTCCAATCATTTTTAAATTAGTGGCGAATTCAAAGTAATCCATTCTTAATCTAAAACTTCCATCTTCTTTCAAATCAATAAGGTCATTATAAATTAAATCTTTATATATTGGTTCTCCGTAAGGAGCCAAACCCATGACTTTATATTCTCCATCATTAACCTTAAATCCAAGGAAATGTGTAAATGAAGAGTAAAGTAAACCAAGCGAATGGGGGAAATGAATTTCTTTAGTAATTTTTATATTATTCCCTTTACCAACTGCTACCGAGGTGGTTACTTTTTCTCCGACACCATCAATAGTTAATATTAAAGCCTCTTTGAATGGAGATGGATAAAATGTACTAGCAGCATGGCTGAGATGATGTTCAGAAAATTTTATCTTTTTTTCAATATGCTTTATTTTTTCAATAGAATTTAGCTGATTTATCATATTTTTTTTTTGGAATAACTTTTCACTTATCCAAAGAGGCATTGATTTAAGATATGATTTTATCCCCCTAGGTGCAAATGAAACATACGTATCCATCAACCTTTCAAATTTGACGAATGGTTTTTCGTAAAAAACTATATGATCTATATCTGAAAGACTTAATTTATTAATTCTCAATATTTCTTTTATTGAATGAATTGGAAAACTGCTATCATGTTTAATTCTACTTAATCTCTCTTCCTGAATAGCATTTAAAACAATACCGTTTTGTATCAAAGCAGCTGCGCTGTCATGATAATAACAAGATATACCTATTATATTTGTGTCTTTTTTCAAAATTGTTCTTCAAAATTTGGATCTTCTTTTCTATTTATCCAATACGTATTTTTTTTGTCATCTATCTTAATGTTAAGAACATCCCTTCTTAGTAATTTTAAAAAGACACCAGTGGGGATTACTATGAAAAAATAAACTAGTAATAAAGATAACGGGGATAAAAATCTTCCAAAAAATCTACCTATTGGTTGAATAAATTTAAAGATTTTTTTTAATAATCTTTTAAAATATTGCATATAAAAATGGTGCTATAGTTGGTGATTGAGATGCAATCACAAAAAAACCGAAAATCATTAATGCAAGAAAAAAAGGTAATAAATATATTTTTTTTGCCCTAATAAGATATTTGATAAAATTTAAAAAATTCATTATTTCCTTGCCCAATTAATATACATATTTTTTCTTGTCAATATTTAGATATATTCCTATGCAATATTAAATAAAGCATTAAATAAGTGAAGCAATTAAAAAAGAATATAATTATCAGTGCTATTGAAAAACTATGATAATTAAAAGCCAGGTAAAATGAAAAAAAGTTATATAAATTTATAACATTGGCAATTAACGGGTTAATAATAGCTGTTTTTAAATTAAATTTTTTTTTAAAATATAAATATAATAGTTGATGAAAATGTCTATTGTCAGGCAAAAAAGGATTTCTAGATTGTGTGGTTCTTCTAATTATAGAAAATAAGATTTCAAAGGCTGGGTACCATAATAATACAGCAATAAACCATGGTGAAATATTTAGTTTTGAACCATGAATATCAATTAACAAAATAGAAAATAAAAATCCCAATAAGTAAGAGCCGGAGTCACCTAGAAAAGATTTACCTAAAAAATTAAGAAAATAAAGTAATAATAAAACAGATATAAATAAATAGATATTATCAAATTGATAAAAATTATTTATTTGAAAAAATAAAAAAATTATAGCTAAAGATAAATAATATCCAAGACATAGGGTATTTAAACCATCAATAAAATTAGAACCATTTACAACTATCAAAATACAAAATAGTGTTAATCCTATACTAAAGAATTTAAATTTTAACAAGTAATCTATAAAAGGTACTTTTGTACTATGAATTAAATCTCCAGTATAAATTAAAAAAGATAAAACAATAATTGATTGAAGTAAAAATCTCAACTTTGGAGAATTTAATTTTTTTATATCTGATAAAATACCCAAAAAGAAAATAAAAAAAATTAAATAAATTTCGTAAATATCAAAGTTAAGATTAAAAATAGTAAATAAAAAAATTATTATTCCTAAAGATTTTGGAACTTTTTCAGAAAAAAAAATTTTTTTCTTATGTTTGTCTATCAGAGGTGAGTCTATAAGTAAATTTTTTTTTATTAGAAAATAGTTGACGAATACTAACAATACTAAATAAACAAAAAATTGATAAAAAACATTCATTTTAAATATAAATTTTAATTTTTTTGATTAAAGAATGTAGACTCAAATTAACAGTAAAAAAAATTGACTTGATTACATTAAAATTCTCATAATGATGATAAACTTTAAAAGCATCATAAAACCTTTGAGTAATTGAAGATGATAATGATCTACCAGTTGATCTCCAATAAGTCAAAAATTTATCTATAGATATGATAGATATATTTTTTTTTGCAAAACGCAGCCATACAACAAAATCTTCTTTGGTTTTAAGTTTTGGGAATTTACACATATGAATGATTGATCTATCAATCATTACAGTAGAAGTTCCAATATCACATGAATTGATTAATTTTGAATACGTTAATTGTTTCGGAGAGACAAATTTTCCAATTATCTGATCTTTCTTATTAATTATATTGTAATTAGTGTGCGAGAATTTAAGATTGTTTTTTTTCATAAAATTAACTTGTGTCTCTAATTTTTTCTTATCCCATAAATCATCACTATCAATAAAAGCAATGTATTTTCCTTTTGATTTAAAAATCCCTATATTTCTAGAAATTCCAACACCAAGATTTTTTTTATTCAAAATAACCTTTATCTTTTTATTTTTTTTTTTTAACTTTAGCAATTTATCATAGACATTATGTTTAATTCTAAAATATTCATCAAAAATAATTATCAACTCATATCTTTTATATGTCTGTTTTAAAACTGAATTTATAGTCTTAAAAATATACTTTTCGTTATCATAATAAGGCAATATAATTGATACTAAGGGCATTGTAGATTTGAAATAAATTATAGTTCAATAGATAACTTTATCAATATTATCTATTTAAAATTTTTTCATAAAGTTTTTTATATTCATTACCTATAAATTTTAATTTTATATTCTCAGAGTCTAACAATGAGTTGTTTATTAACTTATCATCATTAAGATTTTCTAAAACCCAATCAATACCTTCGGCTAATGATAAAGAATCCTCTGGTTTAGCTTTATATCCATTAAACTTATGTTTTATGACATCTGAAAGTCCATTATGGTCAAATAATACAATTGGTAACCCACACATTTGAGCTTCTTGAGAAACTAGGGGAGTATTATCATTTAATGAAGGTAGAATTAAACAATCTGCTGAATTATATAAATCGCATAATTCACTATCATCATTTATTTTGTCCTTAAAATAAATATTTCCTTTTATTTTTAAGTTGAAATTTGGAGGTTTTTTTATACCAAATATTAAAAGGTCAAATTGATTTTTGGTAAGTTGAATTGCTTTTTCAAGATATTTCCAACCTTTTCTTTTGTCATTAAGTCCATTAGATGTGCCAAAAATTAATAACTTTCTACTTTTGTTTAAGTTAAACTTATTTTTACAGTCCTTTTTATTTTTTTGAAAAAATATTTTTTCATCAATCGGCCATTTAATTATGTGACAATCAAAATCAGACATTATCTTACTATCTTTAACACAGTCATACATCCATTTATTTGGCACAACTATATTCATGGGTTTTTTCCAAGCTTTGATTTTTCTATTCATAACCCACTTATCGATAGAAAATTTTTTTAATGAAGAAAAATGTCTCATTCTCCAAGTTGCTGTTTCATTGTAATTATCATAATGATTTATTCCGGTAAAAGGCCACATATCACAAATTGACCAAACTATTGGTTTATTTAATTTACCTATATCCTCAATACTTAAAAACTCATTTATCCAACACAAATGAAATATGTCAAAATCTAAATTATTTATTTTTTTACTTACAAAAGTTGGGAATATCGATGGACTTTGGTAACTAAAAATATTCTTACTTTCTAACTTGCAAACATTTCTATTTATTTTTTCTTTATACTTATCAAGTAAAGAAATATTCGCTTTAAAAAAATTTTTAACATAAACTAAGTCAGTTTTCTTTTTTTTTTACATAAAGTGACGAATTTATCTCAGAAATTTTTAAAGATTTAAAAATATTAATAGCTGCTCTTCCACCACCTCCAGTATCTGAGAAAGATAAAACTAACGACTTCATTTTAATAACCTCCTAAAAAACTAGGTAAAAAGGATTTTATTTTCCATCGCAAAAAACTTACGAAAACATTATTACTATTTCTAGTATTAACGATCCTGTCTAAATAAAAATTTTTATTTAAAGAAATAAATTTAGCAAAATCAGAGATATTTGATTCGGAACATATTAAATAATTTAGTTTAGATAGGATAATCACCTCTATTAAGGACTCTTTTCCAACTTTAAATCTATGATTCTTTCGATTTAAGTTTGAAAAATCTGATGATTTTGAAGATCTAAATGAGTTTAAGTATAAAACTTTTTTACCATATTTTTTTTTCATAATTTCAAGATACTCTGGATCCTCAGTCACAAGGAATATTTTTTTTCTTTTTTTATTCTGTAAAATTTTATCTATTTTATAAAAGATTTGTTTTCTTGATGGAGGTTGTGGATGATTTGGTAAAAACTTATGATCTGTGCCCCTCCAGTGAAGACCCACTGTATTATATCTATCAATTTTTAATTTTTTAAAATTTTCATTAGCTTCTCTTATTATTTTAGTATTTATTCTAACATATTTTTTATATGCGTTATAGAGATCTTTAAATTTTTTAAATGCTCTAAATTTATAATTCTTAAATGTTAAACTACTGGAAAAAATAACATTTTTACTTTGATATACACTTTCTAATTTATATTTTGAAGTTTGATTAAAATAATATTCCCATGAATTTAGGGTTTTATTTACTTTATTTATTTCGTTATAAAATCCCTCAAAATTATGCATATCAACTATTGGTATTAGTTTTAATTTTTCACAAATTGCTAAATGATTTAAAACGAACAATAAATTCGAAAAAAGACCTCCTCCTTTTTTTCTTTGAATTATATAGAAAATTTTTTTTGGATTTTTATTACCAAAGTTATGAAACTGTAACTTTTTATGGTTATTAACAATATTTTGTGAAAGTAATAACTTTTTCTTTCTTTTAATTCTTCTATTTTGTGAGTCTAAAATCGCACTATACAAATAATTTTTAACTTTTAATTTCATGTATTCTCTCAAAAAATATAAACTAATATAAAGAAATTTTATTTCTAATTTTGTTCAAAATTCTTAAAATAATTAAAAAAATAAGGTAAATAATGTTTTGACGGTTTTTAATCCTTACAACTGTCTCATAATATAAAGTTTTAAAGAAACCAATTTTCGATGAGACACCGTCGCTACTGAAATGCCCAATAATTTCTGTTTTTTTACTATTAAGATATTTGTATTTCTTATTTTTAAAAAGTTTGTAAAAAAAATCATAATCTGCGCAAAACTTTAGGTTACTGTCATATAATCCAATTTTTTTTTGAACGGATTTTTTAACAAAAAAACTCACAGAATGTGATGGATAACAATTAAATTTGTAATCTATAAACTCTGGATTAAAATGATAAAAAACTTTTCTTTTTTTTACAGCCCCAAAAAAATAATCTATATCGTTATCTTTAAAATACTTCGCAACAATATTTAATGCATTTGGTGAAAAAAAATCGTCAGAATTTAACATACATATTATTTCTCCGTGCGATATTTTAATACCTCTGTTCATTGCTGCCCACATATTTGGGTCTTTCTTAGAAATGATTTTATCTACACCTTTTTTCTTATACTTTTCTAATATTTCCCAAGTTCCATCATTTGATCCTCCATCAACAACAATATACTCGAGATTTTGAAATTTTTGAGATAAGACACTTTTTATGCATCTCTCAATAGTTTTTTTATTATTTAATACGACAGTAATAATAGAAAACATAATTTTTTTTTTTTTAGACATATTTTGTAAAATTCCTATAAAATTTGAAAATTGAAAAATTTCTAGAGAACTTTTTCATCATTACAATTTTTTTATTTATATTTTTTTGATTTTCACATTCAAAATCCTTTAATTTTTTTAAAAAATCATCTGTCGAATTATATGAATACAAATAGCCATTTTCTTCATGTCTTAATATTTCTATAGGACCACTTTTACAAGAATTTGATATAACAGGTAAATTGGCAATTCCCGCCTCAATTAATACAAATCCAGGATCTTCCCAAAGAGAGGTACAAATCAAAGCTTTGGCGTTTAAAAAATACTCAAAGACATCTTTTTTAAATCCTATAAATTGTATATCTTCCTGTACTTTAAGAGTTTTTGTAAGATTAATTAGTTTGTTTTTATCTTCTCCTTCACCAATTACTATAACTTTTATTTTTTTTTCATTTAATTTATTATATTCGCTTACACCTCTTATTAGAAATTCAAAATTTTTTTGTTTAGTTAATCTCCCCGCTGAAACATAAAAATTCTTTCTTTCAACCTTTTTATTTTTTCTTTTAATATCCATCAAATCCGAATATGAAAAAATAGGGTCTCTAAGTAACTTAAACTTTTTATCAAAATTTTTGAATTTTTTTTTTAGTAACTCATTAGTAATTTGTGTTGGAGAAAATATCCATTCAACTCTTGAAAACATTAATTTCCAAAAATAAAATCTCATAAGATTTAGTTTTGGAAAGCCTGAAATTCTCATAATTATTTTTGTTTTGAATGAGAAGAAAAAGTTTAAAATAAGTGGTAAAAATGTTATGAGAGATACAATCAAATAATCAGGTTTTTTATTCTTAAGTATCTTAAATAGAGGTATAAAGCCCAAAAAAAAAAACTTTAAAATAAAAAAGCCTACTAAAAATAAAGCCTTTATTTTTAAAAATTGGTAATTTTTTTTTTAAATTAAGATTAATAATATTTACGTTTATTTCATCTAAAAGATCTTTGTATTTGTCCCATTCACCAAAGACATTAATGACTGTTACAGAAAATTTTTTTTTTCCAAATTTTTTAAGAGAAGTTATTGAATTTCTTGATGAAATTGTTGTACCAACATGATCTATAAATGGGCTCCAGTAGAATATACTTTTTTTGATCACTTTTTGAAATTAATTATTTTTATTTCTAAGTTTTAGGTTGCTCCTTAGTATTTATAAATTTATAGAATTAATATAAATTAAACTATAATAATTCATCCGTATACCAGTTGTTTCCCAAATTTAGTTTAGTTAGATTTGATCTAGCTAAAATAGGACCTTTATCAAAGGGTATTTGAAACTCTTTATCTTCCTTTGCTTGATTTACAATAGATCCTAAAACATGATCAAATGAGTCCATAAACTTAGTATCCGACTTTTCATATTTAATCGGATCACCATCCTTTAGAAAATTTTCAATAATCTTCTCAAGACTATTTTTTTCATTTAGTCTTCCAATTATGAATTTTTTATTACCAAATCTCTCTAAAAATCCAGCTTCACGATACAAAAATACATCACCGTATAAGTCAATTGCTAAAGATAATTGTGGGTAACCATAATCTGGCAATCTCTCACTCTTGATCATGTTTAATCCTTGGCTGACTACCCCTCGCGAAACTGCAAAAATTGAATAACCATAATCTACATGTAAATCAGGGAATTTATTTTCTCTAATTTTTTTAAATTCATTTAAGACTTCAAATAATTTTTTCCTTAACTCATCATCCATTTTTGAATGTAATTTATATTTTTTTTTTTCTTCTTCAGCATTTTCATCATGACCAGTAGCAGATTGAAAATCATCTCTTAAAGTAATAAAATCGACTCCTCTCCCATTAGTTACATTTTTATTGATTTCTCCAACCAGATCTAAAATTTTTAAAACTTGATCAATATTTTCAGGAATAACAATAAAATTTAATCCAAATTTTAATTTTGGGTTAATCTCATTTCTTAGTTTTAAAAAATTAATTGAATTTTTAATGACCATTGAATAACTTTTTTTGAGTCTTGTAATAAAATAGTAACTTTCCTCATCCACACCGTAAAGAGATAGTCTAAGGGAATCGAGTTTCCAAATTCCAGGATTTCTTTTTACAAAATTTTCAGTCAAAGAATATCCATTAGTTATTAATGGCATTCTTATATTGCTTTCGTTAGCTAACTCAATAATTTCTCCTAACTGGGGATTAGTTGTTGGCTCTAAACCGCCACCTATAGAATAAAGAGTATTATTTTTTGTTTCCTTAAAAAGATTTTTAAACATTTGTGTACCAGTTCCCACAGATGACATTGGGTATTTGGCAGATTGATTTCTTCCACAAAATCCACAAAAAAACATACATGATACTCCAGGAAAAATTACTATTCTCTTTGGTAAGGAAAGCTTTTTATCAAGAACTAAATCAGTATTTTTTGCAAAAGGAATAATAGAATTCCAATATTTTTTTCCTATGCCCTCTTTTAGAATAATGTTTTGGAATAATTTTGAAGATCTAATGATATCATTTAGAGTTAAAAGAGTACTGATCTCGATTTTGAAGTGATCTAATATTTCACTTTGTAAAATCCAAGGATTATTTGCAAATTTATGAACAACATAAGTAGCCATTTCAAAATAAGAATTTCTGATAAATAATTCTTTCTTATTACCGAGATTTAATTGCGACACAATATTTAAATACTCTTTTTTAAGTACTTCATTCAATGAAGTAAATTTAGAAGTCTCCTGATATTCTTGATCAAGCCAAGTTGTTAAAGTTGTCCTGAACTTTTTATTTTCAAAAAAATAATTTTCCATAACTATAAGATTTATCCGATTACATTAAAAAAATTACAAATCAATGTTTCTTTTAATACATTCCTTTTTTTAATCGAGAGAGTAATTTATAAGTATCAAAAATTGCCCCTATTATCTTAAATTTACTAAACTTTGATTTTCCATGTTCTCTTGAGAGATATTGTACTTTAATTTCACAAAATTTAGCTTTTTTATATAACGCAATTATCACTAAATATCTATGATCGTTTTTAAACAATCTAATTCCTTGTAAAAAATTAAATTTAATTGCATAAAACTGGGGGCTATGGGTTAGAACGTTGGTTCTTAAAAATTTATTTAACCAATATCTATAAGTTATAGCTGCTAACTTTTTAATTAAATCAGGATTTTTTTCTTGATTACCAATCACTATTTCATAACCTGATAAAATTTTTTCAACTAGTAAAGGAATTTCCTTAGGATCATCTTGATAATCACCATCCATAAATATTACATAGTCAGTTTTAATTGTTTTAAAAGCTGAGATAAATGCATTTGTTTTTCCAGAATTTTTCTCATGAACTATCAAAGTAAACATCTCTTTATTATTTTCACTTAAAAACTTTTTTACTTCATAAGAGCCGTTATCTGTTGAACCATCATCAACTAAAACAATATGGAAATCACATTTTTCAATCTTATTTATAGTTAAAAGAATATCTTCTAATTGTCGGACAATATTTCCAGCTTCATTGTAAAATGGGATTAAAATAGTTATTTTGACCATAATGAATTTTTATCAAAATTATAATATACATTTAGGAAACTTATATCATCATAAAAGTATTATAAGGGATTTGTAGATTAATGAAAAATATAAAGAAAATAAAATCTGTAGGAGTTATTGGAAGAGGCAGATGGGGTAAAAAAGTTATAAGAACTCTTATAAATTATTCATCTGTTAAATATATTATTGGCAAAAATACCAATTACAAAAAATGTTCATCAAATATAGATTGGATATTCATATTAACTCCTAATAATACCCATTACAAAATATGTAAATTTTTTTTAAATAAAAAGGTTAACGTTTTTTGTGAAAAACCTCTTACTACAAATTTAAAACAAGCAAATAAACTTTATGACTTGGCAAGAAAAAACAATGTTATGCTTTATGTAGATGATGTTGAAATGTTTAAAAACAAAAAAATTATTTTTTCATCAAATAATTTTATTCAAAGAGAAAAAAAAGATAAAGGTAGAAATTCCTCATTAATAGAAAGATTATTTTATCACGATGCATATTTAATTTATAATAAATTAAGAGACAGAAAAATTAAGATCAAAAAACAAGATTGTAAGGATTTAAAATTTCAATTAAATTTTGATAATAAAACTGTTAATTTTTTCTATAGTATTAATTCAAAAATAAGAATTCACAAAATTAATAGTACTAATTTTTTATCTTTTAAAGGCGACCCACTAAAAAAAATGATTTTTTATGTATTATATAAACTAAAAAGCTACTCAAAAAATAAGAATAGAAGTATATTTGCTTTAAAAATGTGTAATTTATTAAAAAAACATTATTAAAGTAATTTATAAAAAAAATTTTGAATAAGTTTTTTAGATTACGATTTGAAAACTAGATTTTTAAAATAATTGAAATAAATAGGAATTTCTTTTAACAAAGTTTTAATTTTCACAGGCTGAGATTTAATTTTGTGGCTATATCCTAAATGAACATAAAATAAAAAATGGTAAAACTTAGTAAGTGGAAGCTTGCAAAGAAAAGGTATGATAGGTCTTAAAAAAGGAAAATCTACACAAATACCTGCTAATTTTTGTAAGTTTTCAATTTTTCTTTTTTCATAATTACTTTTAAATTTTAACATCGACTGATTTTTGTTTGAGTCTAAATACAATGTATCCTTATCTTCTTCAAAATAACCTCTAGAAATTGCCATTCTAGCAATCGCTGTTCCTGGAAAAGGATAAAGTAATCCAAAAGATGCAAAGTTTGGTTTTAAAATTAAATTTAAATCTAAAGTTTTTAAATCTACTTCAAATGCGTTTTCAGTAGGTAAAGCCATAATATTAAAAGTATTTACTTTAACTCCATGTTTTACAAACAAGTTATTTACTCTAATTATGGTTTCATTAGTTGTATTTCTTAAAAAAATTTCATTAGCAGCATTCTCATCACCACATTCGACCCCCATCCAAACATGTGTCATACCTGCATCTTTTAAAGCGATTATATCTTCCTCTTTAACTGAACTAGCTCTAACGTTACTACTAAAGGGTAAATTTATTCTTTCTTTATATAACTTAGCAAACTCCTTGATCCATCCATTAGGTTTCAACATAAAGACATCATCATTCATATTTACCATGTTGAGAGGATATCTATTAAGCACATCCTCAATTTCTCTTATCATTTTTTCTGGTGATCTCGCACGAATTATTTTTCCAAGCCCTTTATAATTTTCGTTATATTGTTTATTAAAACAATAACTACATTTGTAAGGACATCCTCTTCCTGCAACAAAAGATTTTAAACCAACTTCTGCTAAGCTTGGATCAGCATCATATAAAAGATCACGGTCTGGATATGGCAGGGCATCTAATTCATCTACAAGCGGCGCAAGACCATTTTTATAAATTTCACCTTTATATTTAACATGAAAACTTTTAGTCAACCAATAATCTTCTCCATTTTTAAGTCTACCAATAAAATCATCAAAAGCTGTGTCACCCTCACCTGTACAAATAGCATCAATACCTTTTTCCTCTAGGACTGTTTTATTAAATGTAGGATGTGGACCACCCATTACCGAAATAAAATTCATTTTCTCCTTAAGAATTTTGTTAAATTCTATAATATCATAATGCTCACCTGTCATTGCACTATATCCAACAACATCAGGCTGAAAAGACAACGCCTTAATTAAAGCCTCATTGTATTTTGCCTCTACATTAATTTTAGGTTTTGATAATCCACTCTCTAAATTAGTATTTTTCCATACTTCCTCTGCATCATCAGGTACATATGCATCGGAATGTAAAGGGAATTTTGGTTCAGATTTTTTATTTTTTCTTCTTTTTTTTTCTTCTGCCGTCAGTGGTCTACTAAGAACTGCTGCTTTTACTTCATGGCCTGATTGTTTTAATTTACTTCCTAGAACCATTATAGCGGTTCTTTCGTAGCCAATCATTTCCTTACACATTAGAAGTATTTTCATAACCGTTCTTTAACAAATATCTTAAAATTGTAAATATATTTATACCTAAACTATAGCAATATATTAGTTAAATTATCAATTAGATGTTATAAACCATGCTTTTACTACTAATACTATATGTGTGCAATTTTCGGATACTCAGGATTTCAAGATAAAAATTTAATTACAAGAATGTCTCAAGATCAAAATTTTAGAGGTCCTGATTACTTTGACTATTTTACTAATGATAAAGTAACTATCGGAAATAATAGACTTTCAATAATTGATGTCAAACACGGTAGCCAACCTATTTTTTCTGAGGATAAAAAATTTGTTATTGTTTAT
>MDTB01000061.1_pt1 | contig 15916 bp, 21 predicted proteins | sample 811161 | NCBI WGS metagenome assembly MDTB01 (sample SAMN05326650, study PRJNA326480) | marine metagenome | isolation source: seawater | place: Mediterranean Sea | collected 2009 | reverse complement strand
GGCCCGTCGGCGCATGGTGGGAGCGGGACGCCTTACGAAGGGGAACCGGAGTAAGGAAGTGGACCACCGAGACGGGAACCCCAGAAACAACAAGCCGAGCAATTTGCGAGTGATCAGCAAAAGAGCGAACCGGAAGAAGCAGTAATGGCAGTATTTCCAGAGGACGCAGAAGAAATTCTAGACGAGGAGGGCTTGGATACTCCAGAGGCGGTAGAGGTCAAGGTGATTTCTGCGCCATTGGATGACATCGGCAAGGTTGTTCGGGATTTGTTTGAGCAAGCGAAGGAGTACCGTCGGGAGAACGAGTTGATCTGGCGGGACGCTTACGATGCGTATCGGGCGAAGTATCCTGAGAAGATCAACAGTGCGGGTGGAGACAGTGTAGCCGCCCGTCGGGGGATTTTCATTAACCAGACCCGTCGCAAGGTCAATTCGGCAAAGGTCAAGATTGGTTCCTTGCTGTTTGACGATGGCAGAATCCCGTTTGCGGTAACCCCGTCGAGGAAACCAAGGTACTTGCCACAGGATCTGGTTCAGCAGGGCCTGCAGGGATACCAGTTACTGGACGCCGTGAAACAGCGATCTCAGAACATGGAGGACCGGATTCGGGACGTACTGGACCAGACTCATTACCTGGACAGCCTGTTGGACGGCATCCATGAACTTTGTCTGTACGGGACCTGTGTCACAAAGTCTCCGATGTTGGAGTATGTGAACTATCCGGTATACCAAACGACAAGAACGATGGACCCGGCATCAGGCCAGTTCATGGAGCAGGTAGAGAGTCAGATTGAGTCGGAACTGGTTCCATCGGTGGACTACGTCAGCATTTGGAATGTCTTTCCGACCCCGGAGGCGACATCGGCAGACGATGCGGAGTATGTGATTCAGCGTTCGTTTCTGTCATCGATCCAGTTACGGGAGTTGGGAAAATCGCAGGAAGGGTTTTTACCAGAGGTCATCGATGAGGTGATTTCTGGAGACATTGGCAGTGTGGAGGGGCAGGACCAGTCGGAGCATCCGAAGACGTTGGACGAGACGAATTCGCATCGTGTGAAGAAGTTTGAGGTCTTGGAATTCTGGGGAAAGCTGGATGCGAAGGACCTGCAGGGGCATTTGCCGATTGAGGATGACTTTACGGGGACATTGGACGTAGTGGCCCATGTGGTGGGCCACAAGGTGATCAAGATGGCAATCAACCCGTTTGATGGCCGCAAGCCGTATGACTTTGCCTACTGGCAACGGAACCCGGAGAGCATTTGGGGCGATGGGATCTACTATGCGATTCGGGACGTACAGCATCTGATCAACTTCAGTTATGCGATGTTGGTCGAGGGCAAGGAATTATCGGCAGTCCCCATGACGGTGGTCAATCCGGCAGCTTTTGAAAGCGGCAGTGACCTGGAGTCAATTCGGGCAGGAAAGCAGTTCAAGGTCCGCAGTGGGATGAGTGTGCAGGATGCGTTTGCATCGATTGTGATCCCAGACGTGACTAGTGGGTTGCTCAACCTGATCCAGGTGTTGGAGCGGGAAGCAGATCTCGACAGTGGTCAGACGGCAATTGGGTATGGGGACATGTCTCCTTCGCAGACCCGGACGGCGACAGGGATGTCGATTCTAAATTCCAACGCGAACAAGCAAACCGCAGACGTGGTTCGTTCGATCAGTGACATGATCACACGGAACATTGAGGCGATCTACCGTTGGTTGATGGTAGACAGCAGTGATCCTTCCTTGAAGGGGGACTACGAGGCGATCTGCACAGGCTGGACGCAGTATGTGGCAAAGGAAGTCCACAACACGCAGCTCATCCAATTTTTATCAACAATTGGCCAGTTGCCGCAGTTACAGAACTACATTCGGTATGACGCCTTTGTACAGCCGTTGGTTCGTGCATTTAATCTGGACCCGGAGATGATCGTCAAAAGTGAGCAGGAAGTCCAGCAAGCGATGCAGCAGCAAGCGCAGCAGCAGGCACAGCAGGCGCAGTCGATGGAGCAGATGAAGATCCAGTCGTTGCAGCAGGAACTCCAATTACGCAGCGAATTTGAAAAGACGAAGGCCATTTTGGATGAAAAGAAGGCAGCCAGCGAGGACATCCGCCAGAGTCAGATTCAAGAGCGGATGGAGTTATTGAGGCAGGGGAATGTATTACGCGAGGCGATACCCGATTATTACGGAATGAGCATGTTGATCAACGAGGAGCAGCAGAAGCAGGCGCAACAGCAGCAGATGCAGATGCAGGCGCAACAGGCGATGCAGGCCCAGGCAGCGCAGCAACAGGCGATGCAGGCCGCACAGGCGGAGCAGGAGAAGATGAGACAGGCGCAGGTAGCGCAGTTGAACCGGCTGGCACAACAGAAGGGACAGCAGGCGCAGACGCAAGCGCAGGGAGGGGAGAACAACCCCCGCCAGTTGATGGCGCAGCAGCGTCAGGAAGCCGCGAATAACCAAACGAACGTAATGAATTAAATGGTCTACGAATCGAAGTTCATGCGCAGGATTCGACTTGAGAGGAACACGGACAAAATGGACGCAAGACTAATTTCTACCTTGGTGGATTCTCCAGGTTGGAAAGTGCTTTACCAGCATTTACACCAGTCGATTAAGGACACGGAGGAGCAATTGGTTACAGCAACCATTGACACCGAAGCCAAGAGGCTTATTTTTTCACATTTACAAGGGTATCGGGAGGCAATCAAGGAGATCTTGGAATTGCCGATGAACCCTCAAGCAGTCCGCCAGAACTCAGATCCCAGATAGATGGGGCACTTTGAGAAGGCGCTAACCTTGTGAGCAGGAAGACAATGGCAGAATCCACAGAACAGGAGTTGTCTCAACCAGTAGTTGAGGACGTAGCTTCAGAGACGGTGGAATTATCGGACGATCAGTTATGGGACCAAGTAGGGGCCCCAGTTGTTGAAGACGTAAGTGATGATGAGGCATCCCCCGCAGCCACTGACGAGGCAGAGGAGGAATCAGAGGTCTTTGAAGTAGAAGCACCCTCTGAACCCACCGCCGAGGAGAGGAAGGAGGAGCATAATTACGAGAAGCGTTACAAGGACTTGGAGAAGGAGTTCCACCGCCGCAACGAGGAGACGAAGGAACTGCGGGAGCAGTTTCAGCAGTTACGCCTGGAGCGGTTGGAGATGGAGCGCCAGTTGGCAAAGCAGAAGGAGGAAGCTCCTGTGGAAGCCAAGCCCAAGGAGCCGAGCCCATTGGACGAAGACTGGTTTGATCCAGCAACGAAGCAGACGTTGGACGAGTTCCAAGAACTGACTTCAGCCTACAAAAAATTGATTGCTCACGAAATCGCCAAGGCGACAAAAGGAATCCAGATGCCGGAGATACCGGAAGACCGGATCGGCCAACTGGAAGAGATCGCGCAGCAGTACAAGGCGAATCAGTATCGCCTGCAACATGCCGCGCACATGAGAACGAGCGTCGGTGACGACTACATGGACATCGACAAAAGCCAAGAGTTTTACGATTACGTCAACGCTTCCCCGATACGTCTGGCAGCGATGACCAAATCGATGAACCCGGAAGATCATGCGGCAGTGATGAACGACTTTCTCAACACCCCGGTGGGGCGGGAAAAGTTCAGATCGGAGCCAGCACCAGAAGTAGCTGCAGCACCAGTAGCAGCAGCAGAAACGCAAGGCACTGTCCGCCGCAAGGCAGCACAGGGTCTGCTCAAGAACAGTAATCCTAGACAGCAGGAACGCAGGCCAGAGGACATGAACGACGAAGAACTCTGGGAGAGCATCGCCGTCTAGATTTTCATGGTAGACGACTATCTGTTGATTGATCATAGAGATCAATGACCAGATAGCCAGAACATAGGAAAGAAAAATGGCTATCAATGCAGGAACGGGCCTGCTTACCGGATCATCTTACGGTGATCTGTCGAAGCACGATGCCTACACCATCCAAAAAAAGATGCTTCCGATTGCGAAGCGTTTACTCCCCTTCAGCAAATTTACTCAACGCGAAACCAAGCCACAGAAAGAGGGTCTGGAGATCCGCCACCGACGGTACGAGCGGTTCCCGATTGTGGACACGCCGATTGCCGAGGGTAAACTGAGTTATGCCCCCTAATCCGGCGACGGATTAGTGAAAATGCCGTGAATTGCTGGGAAGCCCAGAACGGGTAATCAGCAGCCAAGCCCATAAAATGGGAAGGTTCAACGACTATTCCGAAAGGAAGTACACTCAAGCGAGTGGAAGTGCGGCACATCTCTTTGAGATGAAGATATAGTCTGACCTTGCGGGTTGAACCGCAAGCGGTGGCAAAGCCACGGGCCAGAAAGTAGCGAATCTGGCTGAACATTTTGGTAACTCCCAATTACGTAAATCTCCAGCACACGACCATCAAGCACAACTTGCAGCAGTTTGGTTCGTATGTGAACACCACCGACATCATGTTGGCAGCAAGCCACGATCCGTTGGTCCAGGTGATCACAGAGCGACAGGCGCAGCAAGCAGGCGAGACGCTGGACTTCATCTCCTACAAGGAATTCCGAGCAGGATCACAGGTAGGGTACGCACGTTCAACCGGCAGTACCGGAAGAAGTGACGTGAACTACACGATTGCCAACAAGCACGCTGCGGCAGGAACAGCGGCAACGACCTTGTTGGACCGTGCGATCCGAGTCTTGGAGAACAACGACGCGACCAAGTTGAAAGAGCAGTTGGATGCCACCGACGGTGTCTCCACCAGCCCAATCCGTGAGTCCTTCGTTGCGATTGGCCATGTGGATCTACGTCAGGATCTGGAAGCACTTCCAGGTTATGTACCCGTAGAGCAGTATGCCGATCAGGGTGATGTGATGGACGGAGAGGTAGGAGCCGCACGAGGAATCCGCTTCATTCTGACCACACAGGCGATGCCCTTCAAGGGTGCAGGCGCAGCGGTTGGTTCCACAGGGTTGAAGGCAACTGGTGGAAACATCGATGTCTATCCCTTGGTGATCATGGCTGCAGACTTTGGTGGATGCGCGACACTAGGCGGAAAGGATTCTCTCCGCTCGACGGTAGTTGCCCCCAAACCTGGCCCCGGCGATCCATTGGGACAAAGAGGTACAGTTTCGTGGCAAACGATGTTTTCTTGCGTAATTTTGCAGGATTTGTACCTATATCGCATCGAAGTTGGCGCAACTGACATCTAATTACAATAGCCCTACCTTTGGGTGGGGCGATTCCAAGTTAGGAGATAATAATGGAATCGATTCTCGTTAAACACATCAACATGCCTCAGACGAGCAAGCATGTTCGGGTTCAAGCAGCGGATGTTGCCGCCGCAGGAACCTACACCTTTGACATTGTTGTGCCGGAAGGCGCAATCGTGGAGAAGGCCAACGTCGTCGTCAAGACCGCCTTCGACAACGGCACTTCAGCCGCTGTGCAGGTTGGCGACATCAACACTGTGGATTCCTTCTTGGCATCCACCAGCATCAAGAGTGCAGCCCGAACCGAGTCCCCTGCTGCAAAGCAGATGACCGCCGTGACGGCCTACACCGCAACGGACGATGGTGAGGACAACTATGTGGTACGGGCAACCGTAACCACCGTTGGAACCGCTGCCACTGCAGGAGACATGTACTTCTGGGTGGATTTCCGTTTCGATGCGAACGTAGCGTACTCTTAATCGCCTACTACTCCCGATGTCTCCCTTCGTTGGGGGCGTCGGGAATTCAATAACCTCTAACCAGGAAGACCAATGGCCGTAGCCGGAGGACTTTTACCAGAAAAATTACCAGAACCGACCTTGCACCAGTCCTATGTCCGCACAGGGGAAGACCAGTTCACCTTTGTGAAGGATGGAATGGAAATGGCGCAGGAGGTTGATGTGAAGCACCGTCCAGCGGATGGGCATGTGGTGGCTCAGATTGACAGTGGAGACGAGTCATGGGACTTGGGGCCGGTTCCGGTCACCGTGGACACCCACACGATCATCATCCCCCGCAACAAGCCGGTGTTGTTACCAATCCAGCATTTCAACGCCTTGTCGGACACTGTCCGAACGAGATATCTGCAACCTGATCCGATGAAATCGTTGGTGGGGCGCTCTTCACGGAGGTTCCAGCTTCGGGCGATTCGGTGGCCCAAGGGAGCAGACAAGCCAATTGATGAAAGCATGGAGAGATTTGAAGTGATTGAGATCAATCAGTGAATAGACGAGAGATCCGAGAGCGTGTTGAGGAGGCGCTGCAGGACATAGACAACCGCCGTTGGAGCAATGCGGAGATCAACCGCTACATCGATGACGCTCAACGAGAGTTTGTCCGTATCAGCCGACAGCCACAGGTAACGGCAACGGTTGTGCTATCCAGCAGCGGTTCAGCAACTGCCGTAGCAGGAACCGCAACGTTGGATGGCAAGACGGTCACGGTAACCACTGAATCGGCGCACGGACTCAGCACAGGGGACACTGTGGTGATCTCCAACCAGAGTTATGTGATCACGAAGTTGACGGAGACGATCTTCCGGTACTTGACGGAAGGAGAGCAGCAACCAGGGGCAATCAGCTATCTTCCAACTGATCCGGTGCTAAATGTTCCTGACAGTATTGAGGAGATCGTCTCCGCCAGCCTCGACGGGATCAATCTGGTAATCATGAGTGAAGGCGAGTTGGACGCAGCGGTTTTCCGTTTCAGCAGTGGGGGGCAGTTCATGGAGAGCGTATTTGGGGTAGTTCCGAACCCGTTCACAACCATGAGAGCAAACTATACGCTGAATGCCACGCCGAAGTGGAGGCAGCGCAATGGTCCAGTGGAAGCGATTGTGTTCAACCACGCATCTGCCAATACATTTCGGATCTTTCCACTTCCCTCTCGCGATGAGGATCTGTTCATTGATCCTGACGCAACCACGAAGGTCTTCAAGGAGATTACCCTCCGGGGCCTGCCCAAGATTTCAGACACAACAGAAGATACCACAGAGCCGATCATTGGCCACTACTACCATGAGGCGTTGGTCTTTGGTGCGCTGGAGAGAGCCTATAATCGTGAGGGGCAGACCCGCAACACGGAAAAGGGGCAAGTGTACCGAGCAAGGTTCATGGAGATGGCATTGGAGGCCAAGATGAACGAAGGAATCAACTCCTTCAGTAGGAGTGAAGGTCGCAATGAATCTTATTTCCGAGTAACACGCTGATGGCTTACGGGATTTACGATTTTGAAGTGGAGCAAGGGGAAACCTTTGGCTTGGATATAACGTTTACGGACGAAGAAGGAACGTTGCGTCAACTGGCAAACTACGAAGCAAGGATTGACATCCGCACCTTCCGTGGGGCAGCAACAGCCACAGACACTTGGAACACGGGCGAAGAGATCACAGTACACGACACGGCTCCGAATTTACGATTGACGGTTCCAGCGTCCAAGACAGCGGGATACGCAACAGGTTCTTACGACTACGATTTGGAAGTGGAGTTGGCAGGAGTGGTGGAAAAGTTATTGGTAGGTAAGGTCATGATCACAGGAGAAGCAACGCGATGACTACTCGCGCACAAGTAACGGTAGCAGCCCAAGGTACGCAGGGACCACCGGGGTTACGATGGATGGGGGTGTACGATTCCACGGCAGCATACACTGTCAGGGATTTGGTTCGTGATGATGACAACAATATCATTTACATCGTGATTGCGGATGTTGCCGCCAACAGTAATTACCTGCTGACAAATACAACCTACTTTGAGGTTTTTTCTATCCAAGTCACCCGTGCGCCAGGGCTGGTGTGGCGGGGAGATTATGATGCGAACGTAGATTACGCCGCAAAGGATTTGATCCGCGATCCTACGAACAACAGCGTGTACTACCTGTTGGTGGATGTACAACGGAATTCAAATCCAGACTTTGAAAATGCAGCAACCGCAGAACTGGTGTTACGGAACTCGACGGTCACCAACGAGGACATCGCCGCGCTGAACACGTTGGCACCGTATTCACAGTACTTACAGACGGTAGCAGGGATTGCGGCAGATGTATCTTCGGTAGCAGCAGATTCCAGTGACATTGGGGTGGTTGCAACAAACGCAACCGCAATTGGCACAGTAGCCACGAACCTCAACCAAGGAGCCTCCAGCAGTGTAAGCATTGTCAGCACCAACATTGCTGACGTAGGGACAGTGGCCGTTGCGATCAACGACTCAAGCAGTCCTCTCAACTCAGTAGTCAGCAACGCTGCCGCAGCACAGTCTTCAGCAACCAATGCGGCAACATCAGCAACCAATGCGGCAACATCAGCAACGGCGGCTGCGAATTCAGCAGCTTATGCGGACACATCAGCAACCGACGCTGAAGCTGCTGTAATAAGTATTAATCAACGTTTTCTTGGGCCTTTTGATCAAGCGAATTTACCCACTACAAATTTAACGGAAGGTTCTTTTGCCTACAACAACGACACCAACCGTTTGGTGGTTTGGGATGGAACCCAGTGGTTGACAGGGTTGGAAGGTCCATCGGGCGGAGGAATTCAATCCTTCAGCTACAACGCGGGAACCGACACGCTGACGATCACCTACGACAACCCTGGAACAACGGCAGTAACCGATGAGCGGATTGGGGCACAGAATCTAGACTTTGGTGCCTACCGGATTCACTACTCCAACAACTACGCATCCTTTGCAGATTTGCCTTCAGCAACAACGTATCCAGGGATGTTTGTTTTGGTAGGCAGCACCCCGTATTTTTCCAAGAACGGTGGATGGCACGCAATTACGTTCACAGCAACCGCAGCGCATAGCAACTAATGGCAATTGTAGCGAGTGGCAACCCGATCACCTTCGGAGAAACGGGTAGCGATGACATTAGATCAGAGTTAGGCGAGGAGTCCCCAGCATTGGGGCTGGCGGAGTACTACGGTGCAACGGTAGACTTGCCATCGATTGGTGCAGCGTTGTCGTTCAGTGATTTCTATGGAGTGGAAGAATTAAAAATTGCTGTGGTGTATGGGCAGACGGACCCAACGCAGGAATTGGAAGCGGAGGTAGCAGAGATTCCAGAAATAAATGAGGAGATTCAATTTACTGTGCAAAATGCAACAGCAAATTATGGATTTACTCAAATAGGATATGAAGAAGATACTTTAAATTTTTGGCCTGTTTACAGTGACGGTACAGTTCAATACATTGCCCAAGGTTTTGATAGTACCTCATTACTAGCTACAAAAGGATTTCCTACTCCATCGGGAGATGATTTTTATACAACAACAGTAGATGTAACAACAAGGAATTACAAAATATGGGGATACAACCCAACTGGTGAGTATTTCAGAGGAGGTGTAGATAACAATGCCCCTCTGAATGCTGGAGCGCACTACCAGTTAAAGCAAATGACTAATCATCCTAACTTAGTATATGGCTCATACTATGTTACTCCAGTGCATGGGGTAAATTACGCAACTTCTGGCAATGAAGAATATTTTTATCAAATTTTTTTATTAAATGGGTCTGTAAAAAATAACGGAACTGATTTTATTTACGAAAAACATTCAAATGGCACTAATGATATTTATTTATATGTTCCTACCAACGAAGACTATTCAACATACGGCAACGATATAGACGAACAATTTTTTTTGCAAAAATCTTCAGTCTATATTTATGCCAATGATAACCAAGATTTGTCTTTGTACACAGGCTGGATTAGCCCAAGCCGAGGATCATATTATGCCACTAATTATGTTTTTAGGGGAACTGCCGAAGGTTCGGGTTCGGTAAATGTTAGAAGCGCAAGAAATATATATGTATGGAGTGCTGTCATTTATACTCAAGTAAATTTTTTGCATAACGTTATTAACCAAAAGAAAACAGAATCACATAATTATAAAATATATCGTTATACGCCCGTTCTTATTTCAAATGTTTTACCCGCCGTCAGTGCCACTCCAGCGTATACTTACGACAACGCCAGAAAATCAAAGTATCGCAAGAACGATTACGACAATCTAGACACCTACGCGACCACCGCAGCTTGGCCTCTGAGCCAATCGTACAGTGCCGATTGGAAACCTACGGGATCAGCAGCAATCAGCCAGTACTTCATGGAAAAGATGCAAATCAACAATGGGCTGTATCAAGTCCGATCCCGTGAAACCTTTGACACTGGAAACGTAAGCGGAGTGGATTTGACAACCCTCCCAGGGAGAAACACGCCGGTACAGTTGAACTTTACGATTGCAACAGGCAAGGCCGCAGAGTTTGGGTACACACAGTTTTTCCGGTTGTATCGTGCGAACGCTGCGAACGCGAACACACTGATCGATTACTTTGTTTGCCCACAAAATCCGGCAGACAAGCCCACCATTGCTTCTTCTTCTGTAGCTGCGAATGAAACCACGGTGGACTTCACACTAGGGAATCTGGATGCAACCCAGACCTACCGCCTCCGTTGGCAGTCGTACCAAGACTGCGTAGTTGATGTAACGAACGTAGATGCAGTAGCCAGTGGCTTTTCCGAAGAGTTTTTAGGAAATGCAATTCCAGCAACGATCCGTCTGTCTGGAGGAGACAGCACCGATTACAGCGATTTGAAGCAAGGTGTGGACTTAATGCTGGAAGTCAAGGTCAGCACCAGCCCATTGACTTGGGCCACCGTTCGATGCCATGAATTTTTTAGAAAAGGAACCACCAAGATTGCAGACACCACTTGCGATTTTTTGGATGGGTTCAGTTCCACAGAATCCACTTTATGACAAAGCACAATGCCAACCACCTTTGACATTGTCGGAGTCCGAGGTCCGCAGGGTCCATCGGGCACCATCACCAGCGCCTCTGCAACTTCGTTAGCCTACGGCAGTACTCCAACGGTCACGTTGGGGGGTACACCGGAAGCGCGAACGATGCAGTTTAACATCCCGCAGGGACAGCAAGGACCGCCTGGGCCAAGTGGTGGCTTCATCATCCGGCACAAGTACTCTTCCTTTAACGCATGGCAAGCGGACACTAATCCTATCAACAATCATGGCTTTACCGTTGGAGATCTAGGTTTGATTGGTGGAGACGAGACTGCCACAGAGTATGGCCGAGTCTACCTCTACAAGGGAGCCAATAACGGGGATACCGGACAAAGCAACGCATGGCAGTTCATTGTAGACTTTTCGGTGCAAGGCATTGAGGGGCAAGCTGCAACGATCAACCTAGATCCTACGCAGTTGGTCGTGGATGACGTTGCGGACGCTGGGGTGGTAAACAACGGAAGTGAAAACGCAGCAGTTCTGCAGTTTTCCATTCCAAGAGGGCCTGCCGGTACAGCAGCCACGGTAGCACCAGGGACGGTTTCGATTCTGGCAGAGGGGGCTACTCCCACCGTTACGAACACAGGAACAAACACCGCAGCGGTATTTAATTTTGGAATTCCCTCACAACCTGGACCACAGGGGCCGCAGGGGGATAACGTTGCGAGTATTGCGGTCAATAATAATCCGAATGACAACACCAAGTATGACTTGGTGATGACGTTGGATGATGATCCGAATACCCCAACAAACCTGACCGCTAGTTTTGACAAACCCCTGGCTGCAACAGCCACCGCAGGGACCGCATCCGTTCTTGCCGCAGGAAGTACTCCTACAGTGACAAATTCGGGGACAACCTCTGCGGCAGTCTTTGATTTTGGGATTCCAACAGGTCCACAGGGGAATGGAATCGCATCGATTGCGATTGTAGAAGATCCGAACGACTCCACCAACTGGCAACTGACCGCCACGATGGATGATTCCACAACATTAACGCCGGTTACGTTCGCCAAGCCATCGGGTGTGGTTGATGTGGTCACAGTGGATGTGGACACGATCAAGTTTGAGTTGGAAGACGGTAGTTTCACAAGCAACTTCGATCTTCCGCGTGGCCTTCAAGGGCCATCGGGGACACTGGCCGTGTTGTCAACTACCACCGTGGCGTCAGGAAACAATGCTTCAGTAACGGTGGATGGAACAAGTACATTCAGCAGCCCAGGGATCGCAACTCATGCAAAACTGAACTTCTCCGTACCCAAGGGACGAGGCTTCACCAGCATTGCCATCGCAGACAACCCGAATGACAACACGCAATATCGACTGACGTTCACTTCTGACGATTCAACAACTTCCACCGACACGGTGGATTTCGACAAACCCACCAATGGCACGAACGGCACAGGGTTTACTGGCGGCAGCTACAATGCTTCCACAGGGGTGGTTACTTTTACGAGCAATGATGGCTTGGGCTTCAGCACAACAGATCTCAGGGGAGAAGATGGGGCGGATGGGTCCACCACGCTGAATGATTTGGATAACGTCGATTTAGTAACGAACGCACCCACCAACGGCCAGACGCTTACATACAATGGAACCAACTTTGTTCCAACGAGTCCTGCAGGAGATAACTCCATCATTTACGCAATCGCTTTAGGATAACCAATGGCATTTTCAAGAAGTTCAACAGTCGTAGGGACCAGCGCAACGGATTTGCTGGCCACCGTCAGCGGGGAAACGGTAGTGATCGGATTGGTGGTCGCTAACGTAAGTTCATCAACTGATAATATTACCGTATTAATAAATAATGGATCTGATAATTTTCATTTAATAAAATCAGCACCAGTGCCAGTTGGCTCGACACTTTCTGTTCTTGATGGTAAAGTAGTACTTGGATCTGGGGATAGTGTCAAAGTCCACGCTGGAGCAAGCGCGACAGCCCTGGAAGCAACCATTAGCGTGTTAACATTATGAGTTATATAGGACAGGCAAGAGGAAACTCAATCGGCAGTATATCCGGTGTGGATGTGGATGTTGCTGGAGTAAGTCAAAAGAATCAAATAACAGAAAGTATTGTTGTGCCAAGTGACGAAAATAAAATTTATTTCGGAGACACAACGTTCAGTGGCACAAACGTGACTGTGAACGGGCAGTTAATCGTGGCAGGTGGATCACCAAATTTCACGGGTGGCTCAGTAAACATAACCGGAACCCTTTACGCTTACTAAAATATGGCAGATATAAAACTAGATGGATTAACGGTAGCCTCATCATCCGGTAGTCCTACTGCTTTAGCATTACGGGATATTCCTGCAATACGATTACGATTAAAGCCATCTTCAGAGTCGAGTACAAGAGTAAGTCTTAGCAACAGTTATCAATCAATAACCTTTGAAGAAAATATAATTTATTCAAACTGTGCATCAGTCAGTGGCTCAGTCTACACGTTAAATCAAAGTGGACTATATTTAATAAATCTCTCTTGCACATTTGTAGACGAAGATGACGGGAGCAATGATGCAGAAAGATATGCGGCATGTGTACTATTACTAAACGGAACTGTTGTCGCACAGGCAAACGATCAGATAAGTATCAATGACAGCAGCCCAAACAATTACGGAGGAGCTAGTTTAAGTTATGTGAGCATATTAAGTAAAAATGACACTTTAGAGATTAAGGCCGCAACTGGAGCAGGAGGCACTGGACAGTTATTAGCTTCAACGCACGGAAATATAATTTGTTTAAATGCTAATCAAACGTAGTAATGACAGACATCAAACTAAACAACTCAACACTAGCCACTGCATCGGGTAGCACAATAACTTTGAATAGTGGGGTTGTCTTCCCTGCTGGGCATGTTATTGATTTTAAAACGGCAACAATTACAAATGAAATAGCATCAGCGTTATCCAATGATGTTTGGTTTAATACTGGATTGTCCGCATCAATCACCCCTAAATACACCAATAGTAAAATTTATATTATCTCTCATGCTGGGGTTGCGGCTAATAACACACTGCATAATGCCTTAAAAGTTGTGAGAACTGGGCCAGCTACAGCAGATTTATCAATACAATCAACATATAATAGCACTGGCTATTTAGTTGGATTGGGCACTTATACCGCTTATGACTCCCCTAATACAGACTCAGTAGAATGCACCTATACATTGCATCTATATGTGGACAATTACGCAAATTCTCAATATTATTATAATTACGATGCTCAATTTGCTTCAACTGCAACATTGTCATTAATGGAGATTAAACAATGATTAAAGCAATAGATGCATTAAAGGATATGAATCTTGGTAATTTTATTCTTTATGGCAATCCCAAGAATGAAGAAGATTTCATAAAAATGTATAAAAAGCAGTTGGGTAAAGATGAAAATAAGAATGCAATACTAAGTAGTGACCCCAATGATTTTGGCGTCACTTGGAGCCAAGTGGAAACAAAAATTATTGAACTCCAAGCAGCAGAACCAATGCGCCTATTGCGGCTAGAACGTGATCGCAAAATCGCTGCTACGGATTGGTGGGTACTACCGGATAGAACACCAACCCAAGCCCAATTGGACTATCGACAAGCTTTAAGGGATCTTCCAAGCCATAGCCCTAATGCAGCACTAGATGAGCAGGGCAATTTGATTAATGTGACTTGGCCTACTAAACCGGAAGCATAATGGCAGGCTCAATCGCAGTTGCTGGACACGTTGTTGCGGAACACAACATTGCTGCTGACAGAGTAGATATTAAGAATGCTACAATAGATAGCAGTACAATACTACCTGCTGGCGTTCCAGTTCTTTTATCGGAATCCAGTAGCACAACAGCAGTAGATAGTATTGATTTTAACAAGTCTATTATTGTCCCAGATTATAAAATATATATACTACGTTTCCATAGATTAATTCCTACCACAGATAATGTAGCTCCCCTGTTAAGTTTTTCTTCTGACAATAGTGCTAGTTTTATAACTTGTCGTACAGGAAGGAATTATACGAGGATGGGCAGTAGTAGTGCCAGTGGAGGTTTTGAGTTTAATGCTGACTCGACTGCTGGAGTAGAATTGACTTATGATAACACTGATTATGCGGCAAACAAAGGTCTGCAGGTAGAAGTTACAATTTTTGCTAGTCAAGATGCTTCGCTTGAGCGTTGCAATTGTAATGGATTTGCACAGGGGATAAATCATGATGGAGACGCATATATTTGGAGAAATGCTGGACATATACTAAAAGGTTTAGTGAGAATAAATTTTATGCGCTTAAAATATGCAAGTGGCACAATTGCTTCCCACTCATATTCGTTATTGGGTATAAAATGAATAAATTAGTAAACGGGGTATTAGTACCACTAACCGCTACAGAAATTGCAGAGAAAACCCAGCAAGAAAAGATTTGGGAAAATCAAGCTTATGAACGTGCATTAAAAAGACTGCGAGAAAAACGCAACCAACTTCTAGCTCAAACAGATTGGCGAATGACCACAGACTATCCATACTCAGATCAAGCAGAGTGGGCTAGCTACCGTACTAGCCTTCGTAATCTTCCTGCTACGGCAGAACCAACGCTTGATGAGTCGGGGGAACTAATCGTTAGTTGGCCTACAGCACCGGATCGAACATGAGTAATGCGAGAAATATAGCAGATCGTGGTCATAAAATTTTAGCATACGTTGAAGTTTCTTCTAATAATGTCGGTGTTACTTCTAACGAATTTAACATATCTAGTTCAGTTGATGTCCAAGGGTCTAATGGGAATGGGCATTATGTATATAATTTTGCAACTGAGCTATCAAACCCTGCAAATTATCATGTTTTTGTGCAAATGAACACAGATCAATTAGGATCTTATTTCATTAGATGTACGGATAGAAGTGCAAGTAATTTTACTATTAAGACCTTATATGAAGGGTCTTATTTAACCACATATCAATATCCTCATTCTTGCGTAGTAATTGGTAAATCAGATTAAAGGAACCAAATGAAACTAGCGATCTTCCAACCAACCGATTCTGATACAATCTCAGTGCTAATTCCAGCACCGAACTGCAATCTTACTTTAGAGGAGATTTGTGCTAAAGATGTTCCCACTGGCGTTAAGTACAAGGTGATCGAACATACTGATCTTCCAGAGGATCGTGAGTTTAGAAATGCTTGGGTAGCACCCGATTTAG
>MDTB01145078.1_pt1 | contig 15917 bp, 11 predicted proteins | sample 811161 | NCBI WGS metagenome assembly MDTB01 (sample SAMN05326650, study PRJNA326480) | marine metagenome | isolation source: seawater | place: Mediterranean Sea | collected 2009 | reverse complement strand
CGTCAGAATAATTAAAGCTGAAGATGAACAGAATCAATGGGGTGAAAATTGGCATAGTGATGTTAGCTATAATGCAAAACCTACTAAAGCTGTAATATTAAAATCAATAAAAATTCCACCCGTTGGAGGAGATACTTGCTTTTCTAATATGGAGCTTGCTTGGGATACTTTAGATAAAGATATAAAAGAAAAAATAAAAGATAAGACAGCTATTCATAGTTCGTTAGGAGCAGAATTTTTTTTAGATAATTATAAAAAAATGGAAGGTAATAAAAAAAAAAATTATAATGAATATTCCAATGAACACCCTATGGTTAGAACTCATCCTGAAACTGGAAAAAAAATATTATATGTAAATTGGACTTATACAAAAACAATTATTGGCTTTGATAAAAAAGAAAGTGATGAGATTTTACAAAAAATATTTGAACATCAGGCTAGATTAGAGCTAACTTGTCGTTTCACTTGGACAGAAAATACTGTCTGCATTTGGGATAATAGAAGCGTTATTCACTTTGCAATCGCTGATTTTTATCCAGGAAGAGGTCTTGGATATGAAAGGGTTATGGATCGAATTGCGATCGAAGGTGATCAGCCACATTAATTTTTAATGCATATAATAGACAAAATTATTTCAAATTTTAAAAATAACAATACTTTATATATTGGAGAAAAAATAACAATTTCCCAACATATGATACAAACGGCAATGAATGCTGAAAAAACAAAATCTTCAAAAAATTTAATATGTTCTTGCTTACTCCATGATTATGGTCATTTTATAGTTGAGGATCCTAATGTATTGGTTAGAAAAAAACTTGATGGAAAGCATGAAGATATTGGTTACGAATATTTAAAAAAATTTTTTAAAAAAGAAGTTGTTGAGCCAATAAAATATCATGTATTAGCTAAAAGATACTTAGCTAGAAACAAAAAATATTTTAATTTTTTATCTGATGCTTCAAAAACTAGTTTAAAATTACAAGGAGGCTTACTTAACAAAAAAGAAAGTAAAGATTTTGAAAAAAAAAATTATTTCCAGAATGCAATAAAACTTAGAAAGTTTGATGAAGCAGCAAAAAAAACTGGTATTGAAGTTAAATCGATAGACAAATATAGAAATCTATTAATATCAAAACTTTTATGAAGTTTGATTATATTATCATAGGAGCTGGTTCCGCAGGATGTGTGCTTGCAAATAGACTTTCTGAAAATCAAAAAAATAAAGTGGCCGTATTTGAAGCGGGCAATTCAAGTGATATTTGGAAAGTAAAAATGCCACTTGCTTTGCTGTATACAATGCATGATTCAAAATATAATTGGAAATATTATTCTGAACCAGAACCTAACCTAAATAATAGAAGATTATTTTGTCCCCGAGGAAAAATGATAGGAGGTTGTTCAGCACATAACGGTATGGTATTTGTAAGAGGAAACAAAAATGATTATGAAAGATGGGAAAATTTTGGATTAAAAGATTGGTCTTACGAAAAAATTTTACCTTACTTTAAAAAAATAGAATCATGGTCAGGTGGTGAAAATCAATATAGAGGCTCTTTTGGATTACTCCCTGTTAATCAATCAAAAAATAATAATCCATTATTTAAAGCTTTTTTAAATGCTTCATTAGAAGCTGGCTACAAAATCAATCAAGATATGAATGGAGAAGTGCAAGAAGGGTTTGGAATGTTTGATACTACAATTCATAATGGAGAAAGGGCAAGTGTATCTAAATATTATTTAAATCCTGCAAAAAAAAGAAAAAATTTAAATATTTTTTCCAATTCGTTTGTAGAAAAAATTATTTTTGATGGAAAAAAAGCTGTCGGTATTGAAGTAAGAATTAAAAACAAAATTGAAAAATTTTTTGCTCAAAAAGAATTAATTTTAAGTGGGGGCTCAATTAATTCTCCGCATTTATTAATGCTTTCAGGAATCGGTGATGTAAATCATTTAAAAGAAAAGGGAATAAATGTTGTTCATGATCTAAAAGGTGTAGGAAAAAATCTACAAGACCATCTTGAAACATATATTATGCAAGAATGTAAAACACCAGATACTCTATACAAATATACAAAATTAGTTCCAAAAGTACTTGCAGGAATGCAATGGTTTTTATCTAAATCTGGCCCATGTTCTCAATCATATTTAGAAGCAGGAGGATTTGCAAAATCTTCTCCTGAAAGAGAAATACCAAACATTCAATTCCATTTTTTTCCTTCATTTGTTATTAATCATGGTTTAGTAAATCCCAGTTCTCATGGTTACCAATTACATGCTAGTCCTAATCATCCTAAAAGTAGAGGCTCGATTACTTTAAATTCATCAGATCCTTACGATTATCCTAAAATACTATTTAACTATTTAGATGATGAAGATGATTTAAAACAAACAAGAGAATGTATTCATGTTGCAAGGCAAATTTTATCTCAAGCTTCTTTGGCAAAACATGCGGGAAAAGAGGTTGGTCCTGGGCCAGATAAACAAAGTGATGAAGAACTAAATGAGTATATAAGATCTAATGCGGAAACAGCATACCATCCATGCGGTACATGTAAAATGGGTATAGATAATATGGCAGTTGTTGACGAAAATTTGAAAGTCAAAGGTATAGAAAATCTTAGAGTTGTTGATGCATCTGTTATGCCCGAAATACCTAGTGCTAATTTAAATGCCCCTACTCTAATGATTGCAGAAAAAGCTTCTGACCTTATTTTAAATTGATAATTTAATATTACATAATTAATATCAATATAAAGAATTAAGATTTTGTGATATAGGATTCAATGCCCACAAGAAATAATAATCCAAGAGGAATAATTCTAATTTTATTAGCTATGATGGTTTTTTCAGTGCAAGATTCCATCATGAAGTATATTTATAATTTTGCATCCTTGTACGAAGTTTATTTGGTAAGAACTTTAGTAAGTTTTATAATTATTTTTTTATTTTTGAAATTAACAAAAAAACCAATAGTTTTTAAAACTCAATATCCTCTATTAACCACTATTCGTGTGATTCTTTTCTTTTTTGGATTTAGTTCTTTTTATGTTTCGCTAACAGTTATGCCATTAGCAACAGCTACTGCATTATTCTTTGTTACACCTTTTTTAATCACAATATTTGCAAATTTTTTTTTAAAAGAAAAAATAGGTCCTAGAAGATGGTCTGCAGTCATAGTTGGTTTTATTGGGGTATATATTATATTAAATCCTGATTTTAGTAATTTTGATTATATGAGTTTGACGCCTATTTTGTGCGCTTTCTGTTACTCATTATCAATGATAATAATAAAAAAAACCTCAGAAAAAGATAGCGTATACACAATAACTTTTACATTTTATATGGGTGCAATAATAATTAGCTCAATTTTTTATTTTATTATTGGTGACGGTCAATTTAATACGGTTGATCATCCTGCCTCTGAATTTATATTTAGAGAATGGTTTACTAACCTTGAAGTATCTATGTTATTAATGATCATAACAGGTATTACGGCCTCGGCTGCTTTTCTTCTATTATTTACAGCTTATAGCATAGCATCTCCTTCAGTAGTTTCTCCTTTTGAATATTCAATATTATTATGGTCTTCATTAAGCGGTTGGATATTTTTTGGAGAAGTTCCGGGGTTCCATACGATCGTAGGAATGATTATAATTGTATCATGTGGAATTTATATTTTTATGCGTGAAAAAATTCAAGAACAGCCTATAGTTACGGAAAAACCTCTGAGATAAATGAGCAAAAGTTTAATTCCTACTATTAATATTTCTCCAATAATTAAGTGTGGTCTTCATAATCCAAGATCTATTAAGACTATAAATAAAATAAAAAAAGCATGTGTTAAAATAGGTTTTTTTCAAATTATAGGACATGGAATAAGTCAAAAAAAAATCAAAAATATTTGTAAAGTTGGGGATGAATTTTTTAATTCAAGTAAAAAAAATAAAATAAAACTTGCACCTAAAAAATGGAACAATAAAAGTAAAAATGTTTATAGAGGATATTTTCCAAGTGATGTTAACGGAAAAGAAGGTTTGGATATTGGTGATTTAAAAATTACAAAAAAATATGCAAAGGAAAAGAAAAATAAGTATACAGAATACCTAAATCTTAGCAAATCAATTGATAAGAAATCAATTAAAATTCTATCAAATTATTACGAGAATATTTTTAATTTAGGGGAGCTTCTTTTCAAAAGTATAATGAAATTATATGGTAAAGATACTAAGAATTCCAAAATAGTTTTTTCTAGGTTTAAAACACTTAGTACTTTAAGATTTAATTACTATACAAATCAAACAAAGCCTGTTGAAATTTCAAAACAAGATGGGGTTGCACTCGGATGTGAAACGCATGTAGATAGCGGAGTATTTACAATACTTTATCAAGATAAAAAAGGTGGCTTACAGGTACAAAATAGAAAAAATAAAAAATGGTACAATGTACCATTTAATAAAAAAGCTTTAATTGTTAACACAGGAAGAGCTCTTGAATTTTTAAGTAAGGGTAAGTTTAAAGCTACTAACCACAGAGTTCTTTGGAACAAAACTAAAAGAATGTCAATTCCATTCTTTTTTGAACCTTCTTATGATTTTGAAATGAATGAATCTTTCCTAAATGGAAAATCAAAAATTAAAAGTAAAACTTTTATTTATGAAAATTTTTTAAAAGATTCTTTAAAAAAATTCGTTGAATATAATCGTTGAAAATAAATATTTTACTTATTAAAAATTTTACTTATTGAAGAGTCAAGGTTAGTTGATTTCTCATTGTTTTTTTTAGAAACTTCCTCAGTAACTTTTAATGGTTCTTCATTGCTAAAAGAAGGAGACACCAAGTTTGACTTATTAATCAAATTATTTAATTCTTGAATTTGACTTTGTATTTGATTTTTTTGTAATCCAAGATCTAAAAGTTGTTTTTTTACAATATCGTACCTTTTGTTTGAATTGAAAACTTCACTTGATAGTCTCAAATTTTCATCCTGATAGAATTTAAGTTTATTACTCAATTCACTCATTTTTTCTTTTTTATCAACTAGAAGAGCTTTCGATGCTTCTAGTTTTAATATTTTTTCATTATAATTATAATTTGAGTTTTTTAATTCATTTATTTGATTTTCTTTCTTCTTTAAACTTTCGTTAATATTTTTAATATTAACTTCTTTATTATTATTATCTAAATTTAAATTTTTATTATTTCTGCTTACTTTAACTAAGTTAAATAAAAGATTACGATTACTAGTTTCAAGAATATTTTTACTTTCATTTAAATTATTATTTTTTTTTCTTAATTTTTCAATTTCAATCTCTTGATTAAAAATCATCTTTAAAGTATTTTTTTTTATTCTTTTTTTAAAAAAATAATAAACTTTATTTATTACTTCTTTTTCTATTTCTAACTTTGCTTCACTAATTGTATTATTGTTTTTTTCATCAGCTATAGGTGGATTTAAAATTTCTTTTGACGCTTGAATAATTTCACTTATTAAAAAATCTTTCTTCATACAATACAACCTACACTCTAATTATTTTTTATTACAATGCAAGTTTTTCTGAAATTCGTTAAAAAAGTTTTAATAATTAATAAATTTATTCTTCAGATAATCTGATTTACTAAAATAACGAATCACTTGATAAGAATGTTGGTTTAGTATCCAAAAATTTTTTTAGTCAACTGATTAATATTTTCTTTGTTAGCAACTTCTTCTTCTGGCAAATTTTTATCATTTTCAATTTTTCTTTTATCATTAAGTATTTCTAAATCTAAATTCTCTTTTACTGAATACTCCGAAATATTATCTATATTATTATCTTGAGAAAGTTGGTTAACTTCATTTTCAACAATATTATATTGAGAAATAGTTTTATTTAAATTATTTATTTGTTCTTGTATTTGAGACTTGGTATTCTCAACTTCTTTAAGTTGTGTTTTAGTATTTTCAAGTTTTTTTGAGTTTTCAAAAAGTTCTTTGGCAAGTCTTAAATTATCATTTTGATAATGTTTAACTTCATCATCTTTATTTTTAAGATTATTATTGGTTTTTTCTAAATCTGTTATTTTTTTGTTATATTCTTTATTTAAATTTTTTAACTCATTTATTTCTTCTTCTTTACTTTTCATTTTACTATTTTTTTCTTCTAAATTTTGTATCTTTTCACTATTAGTTTTATTTAAATTTTGAAATTCTCTTATTTCATTTTCATATTTTTTAATTAAATCTTTTTGTTTATTAATAAATTCGCCTTGTAGGTTATTTCTATTTTTTTGAAAATCCAACATATTCTGATTTAATTGGTTTTTCTCCTCATACAATGTTTTGAGCTGTTTTTCTTGCTCTTTAATAATATCGTTTGTTCTTATTGTTTCGTTTTCAACTTCTGAAAAATCTTTTTTTAAATTGTCATCTATTTTTACTTGTTTAATTTCTCTCGATTTAACTGTGTTAACAAGTTCATTTTCAAATACTTGATTATCATTGTTAACTACGCCTTTTTCTAACCTTAATATTTTATTTTCAATTAGAGATTGAGTTTCAATTTGTTTTTCTGTGTCTGCTATTCTTTTTTCGAAAATATCAATTTTTCCCTCTAACTGCTTTTGCTTAGATAATTCTTTTTTTTTGTTTTGCAAATCTTTTTCTAACTCCGCTATTTTAATTAAATTAGATTTAAGATTATCATTACTAGCTTCTAAGAGATTGTTATTCTCTTTTAAAAAATTAATACTTTTTTGGAGTTTTTTAAATTCTAATTGCTGGTCAACAATTATTTTAAGTGTGTTTCTTTGTTTTTGTTTTTCAAAATAATTACTTACCTCTTGAACTATTTCATTTTTAATTTTTTTATCATATTGCTTATTTAAATTTTTTAACTCTTTTATTTCTTCTTCATATTTTTTTATTAAATCTTTTTGTGTAATATCATTTTTTTTTAAAATTTCTTCTTTCTTATAAAAAGAAGCTAATTGTTTTTCTATGTCATCATCAATAGAATTAGAATTATTTTCATTATTGTTCGAATGATACTCCCTTTCTAACACAAATGGTTCTTGTAAAACTAAGGGCTCTTCATTCACTGAAGATGTCTCATCATTACTAAATATATTTTCTTTAGATGACACTTGTTTCTAAATCCTACGATTTATTTTTGCCAGTTTTAATTTGATCTAATTCACGCTCTATGGTTTCCTGGCTCAAATCCCAATTTTTAGCTTTGTAAATATTATTAACATTTATTTTTTTATCCGAAGAAATATCTTTTTTCTTCCTAAAATATTCTTTCACCAATTCGCCTGTATCAGCTTCTTCAGCGTCTGTTTTTGCCCAAAAAGAAAATTTGTTTTGTTTTTTTTGTTTTTCCTGATCTTTATTAACTTCTAAATTAATAGCTTCCTCTTTCATTGGTGAAAAGAATGTGTGCTTGCCAGTTTTCCCGTTATCATTAGATTTTCCATTATCAATAATTTTATGATCTTTTTTAGTTTTGGCAAAATCTTTCTCTAATTCACTTAACTTATCGATTGCGTTGTACCCTTGAAGTCTTTTTTCCAGTTGACTAGCTTTAATTTCTAAATCTATATTTTTATTTGTAATTTCATCTGTTCTGTCTTTGACCTCTTTTTCTAAATTTTCAAGTACATTTAATTTATTAACTATATCATCTGATCCAACTTTACTTTGAAGTTCGTTCGTTTTTTTTTCTAGTTTTGTATTTTTTACAAAACTATCAAAAGTATTTTGTCTAATATCTTTTTCCAGTTTTGCAATTCTATTTTCAATTAAAGATTGTGACTCTATTTCTTTTTCAGTTTCTGCGATTCTTTTTTCAAATAGATTAATTCTGTTTTCTAGTAATTTTTGTTTTACTAATTCATCTTTCTTAATTTTAAGGGCTTTTTCTAATTTTCTAATTTTGTTGTTATGATTATTTTTTTTCTCTATTAAATGGAGTTCAGTAGAATGTAAACTTCTATCTAATTCGATTAATTTTTTTTCTAAAATTTGTGCTTTAGACTCTTGAAACCATTCTTTCTGACAGTTTTCACATTTAACTAATCTTCCATCAAAACCTTGTTCCTCTGCGTTGATCGCAAACTTACTATTACAAAACTTACAATGTATTAACATATTTAGCCCCTCAGCTTATTTTTAAAAAAAAATTGTATAATCCCTGCTACTACGAGTCAATCGCCTAAAGTTATTAAATTACGCTCTTTGTTTAAGTCGTTAAGACAAACGCAAGATAATTTGCCTGAAAAAAAACATCCTGTGTCTACATTTATTCTATAAGGAAGATTAATTATATTTCTTTCTGGAGTATGGCCGTGAACAATTATTTTGCTATATTTAAAATTTTTATCATAAAATTCTCTTGATCTAGACCACAAAAAATCTTGTTTTGTTTGTTCTTCTAAATTTTTACTTGGATCTATTCCAGCGTGGACAAAAAGGTAATCTCCCAAAGCATATGATAATTTTAAATTTTTAAAAAATCTAATGTGTTCGTTAGATAATTTGCTTAAAAAATATTTTCTTAATTTTGCAATATTGTTATTTTCAAATCCATCTTTTATAAATTCTGTGACTTCTATATCATAACTTTTCAAGGTTTTATCTGCACCAAGATTAATCCAGTAGTGTAAATTGTTTATTTCATTAAACAAAAAATCAAACATAACTTGTTCATGATTTCCCATTAAAAAAATTGATTTAATTCCCTCTTTTTGTAACTTTATCAAACGATCAATTACACCCTTTGATTGTAATCCTCGATCGATATAATCTCCCAAATATAGCAATGTATCTTTATCCTGATTAAAATTTAAATCTTTAAAAATTTTATCTTGAAGATTGATTAACTGGTTTAAACATCCATGAATGTCTCCGATAGCAAATATATTCATAAAAAATTAATCTACTTTCTGAAAAAGTATCACAAAAAATGTTCTGATTATTATGTAAATATCCAACATTAAATTCCAATTCTTAATGTAATATAGATCATGTTGAAAACGTTTATCCATTAATTCTTTACTATCAGTTGGTCCTCTAAACCCATTTACTTGGGCCCATCCAGTTAAGCCTGGTAAGCATTTATGTCTTTGCATAAAGTTTAAGATTTCTTCACTATAAAATTTAGTATGTTCGATCATGTGTGGTCTTGGGCCAACAATTGACATATCTCCTTTCAAAACATTAAAAAGTTGAGGCAACTCATCTATACTTAATCTTCTTAAAATCTTTCCAATGAATGTTACTCTTTTATCTCCACTTTTTACTTGTTTAGTCTCCGTTTCCATTGGTGATTTCGACAATGTACGAAGTTTGAAAATATTAAAAGATCTTCCATCCCAACCAGTCCTTTTTTGTTTAAAAAATATTGGAAAACCATCGTTAAGAATTATAAAAATTGAAGATAACAAAATTATTGGTAAGGCTATTACTAAAAATATTAATGATAATATTCTATCAATTACATTTTTTATAAAAAAGTCTGTTCCATAAAATGGTGAAAAGGAAACATTGTAAAAATCAAATCCTGCTTCACTATCCAATCCTTCAATAAATTTAAATTTCGACTCTGGTGAAATTAAACGGCAATCAACTGAATATTGCATAAATAAATCAATTAATTTTTCTATATGGACTTGAGTTTTTATTGAAGAAACAATCCATATTTGTCCAATAGAATGATGATTAAAAACATAATTAATATCATCCTTTAAATTAAATTTGGGTACTCCATAATATTGAGTATCTTTGTCGCTTTCGTTTTCATCAATTGTAATTAGGCATTTAATAATTGAGTTACTTAATTTTCTTGGAAATTTTTTTATAATATTTTTACAATTAAAACTGTCACCCACGATAAGTATGTTTCTTTGAATAATATTTGACTGGATAAGTGAACTGTAAAATAAATCAAATATTACTTTTAAAATTATTATTGAAAAAAAAGATAACGAAAATGTAGAAAACAACCATAAACGAGAGTATACATCTGTTACTTTAAAAATAACTGTTAGTAAAATACAAATAATAAAAGTTTGAATTAGAACTATTAATTCAATCCTAAAAAATTGAGCTGTACCAGTAATATATCTATTATCTCTTGATTTAATTACTCCTAGTATAAAAAAAGTTATTGAAATAAGTGCTGATCCTTGAATATAACCATCAGGTAAATTAAAAGTCCCTTCTCTAAGATAAAATGAATATGTCGAACATAAGTACAAACATATTGCGACTATAAAAAAATAAAATTGAATAAAAATTTTATCGTTTCTCTGGAAAAATTTTTCAATTAATTTCATTTTTTATATATCTTTTTAGATTAAAATTTAAAAAGCTAAAAAAAAATTTTAAGTGTATGATTTATATTTTCTATAGTAGCCACCATATTGATAATATCCATAGTAACTTGCTTTTGAAGTATCTAAATCATTAAATACTAACCCGTCAACTTTAACATCAACATTTTTAAGTTTTTTAGTTGCAGATCTTATTCCTGCTAATTTAGTAAATCTTGATCTAGCTACCATTAAATTATGATCTGTTGCCTGACTTATAAAAAGCGTGTCACTTACAGGCTGAATTGGTGGTGTATCTAAAATTACATAATCAAAATGATATTTTAAAGAGTCTAAAAACTCTTTTAACTTAGCCGGCGTTGTTAAATCAGTTAAATCAGATCTTCTTGATCCAGAAGTCATTAATTTTATTTCAGAGCCTGGTAATTCAACTATTGTATCTGAAAAATTTATTCCACCCTGAATTAAATCACTAAAACCAACTTTGCCTTTTAAATCAGCTTGATTCATTACATTTAAAACAGATGGTCTTCTTATATCTGTTTCAATTAAAAGAACTTTTCCAATTTTTGAAAAGGCCAAAGCAACATTTAATGCGATAGTTGTCTTTCCTTCACCTGAATAAGTAGAGGTTAATAATATTGATTTATTTTTCTTGAATTTGGCCACTAAAAGAGTTCGTAATGTTCTTATAGATTCTGAAAATTCTGAGTTAACATCCTCTAAAAACATTTGAGATAAGTGATATCCTTTATCCAGTTTTTTTACACTTGGTAGCGTAGCTAGCACAGGTATATCTAATTGTTCAAGATTTGATGGCTCTACTACTGCATTTCTATTAAATTCAAAATATGTTAATAAACTATATAAACCTATAAGAGAAACCATATAAAACATAAGTGTTATTTTACTTATGTTTGGAGAAATAGGACCACCAGGCAAAAGTGCAGCTTGTATTATTTTAACATTAGATGATTGAAGTTCCTTCACCTCATTTGTTTCTTTCATTCTCTGAAGAAAAGTTTCATAAATTTTGCTAGTTATTTCAACTTCCCTTGAAAATTTTTGAAGTTCTGCATCTTTTTCTTCAAGTTCTTGCAAATCTTGTTTGGCTAATTCTAATTCTTCTTCACTTGTAGTAATAAACGTTTTCAAATTAGACAATTCAAAAGCAGCAGCAGCAATATTTTCTTCTAATATTTCTTTAAGTCTATTATCTAGATTTTCTTTAGTCTTAAACATTTTTTTGAGTTTTGGGTGCTCGTCTTTATATACTATCTGAAGAGATTCAATATTATTTTCTGTTGCACTAATATTTGTTCTTATAGCATCAACTTCCTTTTTATTTCTTAAATCTGCTATAGCTAATAATTCTTCAATATTACCTTCTGCAAGTTTAATAGCTGTTAAATCATTTTCTTGTTTCTGAAGTTCTCTATTTGCATCAATAATTCTTTTAGAAACTGACTTAATTTGATCTGTTTTTAAAGTTTTAATATTTCCAACATCTATTAAGTTATTATCTTTCTTATACTTCAATAATTCTTTTTCAGCAGCTTCCATATTTTGTAAAAGTTGTGCTAATCTAATGTTTATTTGTTTATTTGCATGAGCTGTAACTTTAACTTTTGTATCAACATCATATCTTAGATAAGACTCTATAAGTTCAGTTAAAAGATACTTTGCAAGTTCTGGGCTGCCAGAAGTAAAGGAAAGTTCAACAACATCACTATTTCTAATATTAGTAACAATATAGTTAGATTTCATGTATCCTTTTAATGCTTTGTCGCTTGAACTTTTTATTGCTTTACTTTCTTTTTTGGGCTGAAAAAAAATAAGTTTTTTTATGTCTGCAATTTTATTTTTAGCAAAACCATCTGGAATTGTTTTAAATAAACTTTTAATCTTCTTTTTTCGTTCCTCATCTTGCAAAACTCCATTTAGAATTTCATCGCTCTTCATAATTTGCATTTGATTGTTAACATGGTTGAAACCACCAAATCTACCTGGTGTATCACCAGTTGAATAAACTTCGTCAATATCAACTATTTTTTTTACTTCAGATTCTATTACAAGAGTAGCTGAGCTTTGAAAAATCGGCTTTATATTTAAAGCTACCAAATAACCTAGTAAACCGAGCGCCAGAGGAATAAATAAAAGTAATTTTCTATATTTTAAAAATATTATCCAATAATGAGTGAGTTCTAATCTCTCGTTAAAAGATTCTAATTTATCAAGTATAGTATTTTTTTTTTCCATTTTTTATTTTCTAAAATATATTTTTTTTAATAAATGTTTTTATTTATTATATATTAATCAGAATATGAAAAATTTACAATTGTAAGTTGCATTAAAATTATTTACATTTTTACCGCAAAATGTGCAATTTTTCCATTATTGTACAACATGTTGATATTAGAAATGGTTTATTTAGATAATATTATTTTTTTAGTCTCTTCACCAAATTTTGGAATATTTCTCAAATAAAATAATTTGTGCACATTTGATAGCTTGGAATTGTTTTTTGATAAAATATAAGCATTTTGAAAACTTCTCTCAAAGTCTTTTAAATATTCTTTTTCAGACATTAGGTAAATCATTTTATTATTCCAATAATAATAATCTAATGCAGATTTATTTTCAGTTGCGGTCATCAATGAGTAAAGTTTTTTACTAGTTTTATTTTGAAGTCTAAGATCTTTTTTGTAATAACCTGCTGTTTTTTTAAAAAATTCTGAATAATTATATGGAGAAAATTTTAGAGATTTAAGCAAAAAGCCTTCAATTTTATGATTAAATAATAATATTAAAATGAAGAAAATATTGTAAAATATGATTATAATTAAGCCTAAGATTAATGTCTTATAACAATATTTTATTAAAGAAAGCATGATTAAAAGTATCAGAGAAACTTTTAAATTAATATTAAAAAAATTTAGTTTATTACTAGTATTTTTAATATTAGCATTCAGCAACATAAGCATAGCTGAAGAGGATAATAAAAATCTTGTAGGATTTATTGATACTCTTGAAGGAAAAGCTCAAAAAGAAAGTAATGAAGATATAGTTGAATTAAATGAATTTGATCAAATTTTTATTAACGATAAAATTAAAGTTGATAAAGAAACTAGAATTATAATTTCTTTTAATGATAATTCACTTTTAACTCTTAAAGGGGAATCTGAATTTCAAATACTAGAATTTGATAAAACCTCTTCTACACAAAAATTTATATTATCAATTCCAAAAGGTAAGTTCTCTTTTGAGTCAGGAACTATAGCAAAAAGTGAAAAAGGAATAATGAAAATTAAACTATCTGGTTTAGATGTTAAGCTAAGTGGTACGCTTGCAGTTGGTCAAAATACTGGTGGAAATAAAACTGTAACACTTATTGAAGATTCAACAGGTAATCTTGGAAAACTTGAAGTAGGTATAGAAGGTAGTGATGAAACTAAAATCATCGAAGATAGTGCATCTGGTATTTCTCTTAACTTCACTGAAGAAGAGCAGCAAGCATTAGAATCTGGCAATACAGATACGTTAACTACCACTGTATCTTCTCTTGAGGAAACTACTATGTCTGAAGAGGAAAGAAATGAAGTGGTAGAAGAAATTAAAGAAATTACAGTTCAGGCAGCGACAAAGAGTGAAGATAAAATTGAACGTGCAATTACAAAACAACTTGCAGCAGGTACGATACCAGATGCCAACGGAGATGGTGTAGCAGACTTAGCAGATGTAGAGGTTTATAAAGCTGAGTTGTTAAATTTAAAGGAATCAAAACTAGAATATGTTGTAGAACAATCTCAAGAGGATTTAAGTTTATTATCTGAAATTATAGTTAATTCAGAATCAGATCAATCAATGAATTTAATGGAGAATTTAATGGAATCAAATGCAGATAGTGCTGCATTGTTAATGACTGAAATAGTAGAACAAGATTTTGATATTTTTTCTCATGTTGCTGAAGCTGAAATTGGAAATTTTGAAGCTTTAAGAGAAACAATTGTAACTGAAATGATTGAGGACGATAGTGACTTTATTGCCGATACAATGGCACAAATGATGGCAGTAAGTGGAGCAGAAATGAGCTCTTATATTGTAAACGAAATTACGACTCTTGAGCCAGAAGAAAATAATGAAGAAAATTTTGCAATGGAAGTGCTGGCAACCTTTACTGAAGTTGCTTCGGATAAAATGACAGAATTTTTACAAGCTGATCCTGAAATTATGAATACGCTGACAAGTCATGCATTTGAAAATGCAAATGAAGAACATATCGAAATGATATCGGACATGATGCAAGAAACACCTGGACAAAACTCAGCTTATCTTATGGCTAGTATGGTAGAAAATAATGCTGAAATGATTGCAGATGTATATGAAAATCTAGCAGAACAAGATTTTGATATTTTTTATCATATTGAGACGGCAAAAGATGAAATGGAAATGTACACCGATCCATTTATGCCTATGCCAGGCGAAGAAGATGCATTTTTACCAGACCCGTTTATTACTGAAGACCCGTTTATTACTGAAGACCCGTTTATGGCAATGCCAGAAGACGCTCCATTCATGCCTATACCCGATGATGAATTTATGACAGATCCAACAATGATGGCTGCTCAAGAAAATTACCTGGATGATTTAAAAGGTGAAATTTTTTCAGAAATTATTAATCATAGTGAAGGAACAGCAGCAGATATAACAGCTGATCTTATGATGAATAGCCAAGGTGATAGCGCTATGTTTATGATGGAAACTATGATGGAAATGAATCCAGAGATCATAGGTGATGTCATGCAAAATTTTATTGAAGAGGATTTTGATATTTTTGAACATTTTGAAGAAGCAGCAGTAGAAGCTGAACCAGAGATTGAAGTTACAGATGTAGCAATAGATGATGAGGCTCCAAAAGCTAAAAAAGGAAAAGGATTAACAAAAGAGGAAAGAGTAGCTGCAAAAGCTGCAAGAAAAGCAGAGAAACAAAGAATTAGAGAAGAAAAGAAGGCTGCAAGACAAGCAAGGAAAGCTGAAAAAAAATTAGAAAGAGAAAGAAGGAAAGAAGAAAAAAGGTTAGCTAGATTGCTAAAAAAACAACAAAGAGAAATGGGTATAGATACAGATCTAGAATTTGAAGACCCACAATTCGAAATTGATACACCAACTTTAGACCCAACATTTGCGGCAGTGCAAAATTTAAAAACAGATATTATCGGAGAAATGATCCAATATGGCGACGAAAATACGATGGATACTATGGCTCAAATAATTGCCACAAGCGATGATGCTGAAACTTCAGCGATGATTTTTGAGACAGTTATGGAGCAGTCTGAATTGTTAGAAGATAATCCAACAGAAAATTTTGGAGTTGAAGATAACTTATCTTTAGAATTATTAAGTAGTTTAAATGACGTTCAACCCGAAATTATGAATGAAATTTTTGACGAACAATCAGGTTTAATGGGGGAAGTAATAGAAGATGCATTTTCAGAAGTTTCTTTAGAAAATGCCTCATTAGTTGCAGACATAATTGTAGATGTTGATAACTCAGACTTAGCAAGTGAAATGTTTGAAATAGTAAATGAAGATGCTGATCAAGG
>MDTB01145162.1_pt1 | contig 15918 bp, 16 predicted proteins | sample 811161 | NCBI WGS metagenome assembly MDTB01 (sample SAMN05326650, study PRJNA326480) | marine metagenome | isolation source: seawater | place: Mediterranean Sea | collected 2009 | reverse complement strand
TGGGCATCATTCAACAGCGGACTTTACTGGGTGGCGCTCCGACTTTACGGTTGCAGGTACAGCCAATGAATTTCACACTGATTCCCCACCAAAACTCAGCAAATTTACTAATAGCTTGAGAAATTATAATTGTCAATCAAAATCTAAAAATTTTCAATGTCTTCAGGAAATAGAATCTCATCTTCAGATTTATCTTTAATAATTTTTTTTCCTATTACTTTATAAAAAAATTCTGAACTAATTCCAGTTGCAGGGCCTTTGACAGATAAGTCCTCTTTTTTAATTATAAATCCAGATTTTAAACTTTTTTTAGCCACTAAAGATTTACCTAAAATTGAAACCAATACATCTTCACTCTTATATTTGGTTTTTTTGTCTGTACCAAGAGCAAGCTCGATCTCTCTTATAGCATTAACCATATTTTTAAGCTCGACCATATCTATAGAAGCTAAATGATCGGTCCCATTCATATTTTTATTTAGTGTAACATGTTTTTCTATAACTTTTGCCCCAAGCGCTACGGCTCCCACTGCAACATTTATACCAGGTTCATGGCCAGAAAAACCAACTAAACAATCATATTTATTTTTGAATGTATTAATAACCTTTAAATCTATTTCATTAAATTTACTGGGGTATGACGATGTACATTGAAGTAAAATTATATTACTAGTGTTTTCTTTTAGAATTTTTAAAGCTGCATCTATATCTGATTGAGTGGCTGTTCCAGTACTTAAAATTAATGGCTTTCCACATTTTGAATATTTCTCAAGTAACTCAAAATTTTTTATCTCAACACTTGGTATTTTTATAATAGGAACATTAATTTCTTTTAAAAAATTTAAACTTTTTTCATCCCAAGGGCTTGCAAAGAAATCTACACCTTCATTGTCAGCTACTTTTTGAAGTTTAATATAATCTTCATCTTTAAGTTCTAATCTAATATCTGGATATGACCAATTACCATACTCAGGTTGGTCGGTTGAAATATCATTTTCATCACTACTTAAATATCCAACTGGGCTCAAATTAATCTTTTGCTTTATCATGATTGAAGATGCATCCCTTTTTTGAAATTTAACACCATTAACTCCTGCTTTTGCAGACTCTACTATCAATTTTTCAGCTAAATTAAATTTTCCGTTATGATTTATCCCAATCTCAGCAATTATATAAGTCGGGGAATTTTCTGAGATTTCAAAATTTTTCGTTTTTATTTCTTTGTTCATAATTTAAGTTAATTATTTTAAAAGCGCCTTAAATAACTTAATATCTTCCACATAATCAATTTCAAGAGAATTTCTTTTTGTCATAACTGAATAACCAATTTTGCCAAATAAACGATTATCATATTTAAGGAAACCGTCTAATTTAGATAAGTATATTGCTCCATTTTCCATTAAAGAGTGTTTTTTGTCCTGAGTCCTTCCCCTTTTTTTAAAATTATAGGTTTGAGACTCTAGGTTTTTACCTTTTCTTGCCCATACATATAGCTTTTCTAAGTACACTGAAAGTAATGAGTCATATCTTTTCTTTTCAAAAATTTTAATTGCATTAATGATATCTTTATAGTCCCTTAATGGAGATGTTGGCTGAAGTAAGATAATGACAATATTATTTGACTTAAATATCTTTAAAGATTTTATTGCATGTATCATTGCGCTTTCAGTACTGCACTTATCTCTACATAAAACGCTGGGTCTTTTTAAAAAGATAATCTTTTTGTTCTTTTTATTTGTTAAATTTTTTATATTAGTAGTGATTACTACATTTGAAATTTTCTTACATTTTAAAGCTGCATCAAGTGTATAATCAAAAAGTTTTTTTTTATTAATCTTTATTACATTTTTATTCTTTAGTCTTTTTGAGCCTGCTCTTGCAGGTATTATACATATATAATTATTTTTCATCTGATAATTCTTAATAATTGCTGGTGAATTCTAATATTTGAAGAAACTAAAACTTTTCCAGTGTTAAAATTTTGTTTACCATTCCAATCAGTTATAATAGCTCCTGAATTTTTAATGATAGCAACTAAAGGCAAGATATCAACTTTTTTTAATCCAGATTCGATTATAACATCGATTTTGCCTTCGGCTAATAAACAAAAATTATAAGCATTAGCATTTGTTATTCTAAATATTCCTTTATGATTTTTAATTAATTTCAAAATTTTTGAGTGTTTAAAAGTATTTATAGTGTTAGCAACAATTTTTGCATGTTTTACCTTCAAAATTTTTTTATTACATTTAATTTTTTTTTTCATTAAACTTTTCTCATATAAATAGCTATTATTCCCAAAACCTAAATAATACTTTTTCATTAAAGGAAAATTAGCAAAACTAAAAATACAATCTTTATTATGGTATAGTCCAATTAAGTTACCCCATAAAGGAATACCTAATATTAAATTTTTTGTTCCATCTATTGGATCAATCACCCACGTATATTCAGAATTTTTTGAAGATTTGAGTCCAGTTTCTTCACCTAAAATTGAGTGATTTGGAAAAATTTTTTTTATCTTTTTAGAAATTAATTTTTCTATTTTTAAATCATATAAAGTGACAGGATCAACTTTATTTTTATTTTTTGACTCATATTTATGAATTTTGATTTTATCTAAATTTAGTTTTTCAATAGCACTACGTATTGAAAATAAAAGTTTTTCTATTTTATCGAATTTTATCAATTTAAATTTTTTATATTTTAAAGCCAGATGCTTTGGCATCATTAAAGAATTGCTTAACAGTTTCTAAAGAATAATCTTTTGGATCTTTGCCAAATAATGTCAATTTTTTTATTTGAGCTCCTTGCATAGTTATAATATCTGTCCCAGAATTAATCGCAGCTATATAATCGTATGGCATTCTTGGACTTGCCCATAAAGTTTCACAACCTGAATTTTTTTTAACATCAAGAGATATTTCTTTCATAATTTTAAAAGCATCTAATCCACAATCAAATATTCTACCTGCAAAAACTGATAAAATTGAATTAGTATCTTTTAGTATAGGAATTATTTTTTGAACTTGTTCTTTTGTAAAAATTGCTGTTACATTTAATTTTGTGTTGGTGTTTACTAGTTTGTGAAGAACTTTAGTCGTATAATCTCCATTTGTGAAAGTTATCGGAACTTTAATATAAATATTCTCCCCTAAACTTTTTAAAATATTAGCTTGTTTAATCATGTTTTCCTCATCATCAGCAAAAACCTCAAAGGAAATTGGTTTGTTTGAACATTTCTCTAGAATTGTCTTACAATGATTCAAATAATCTTTAACACCATGATTTTTAAAAATGGATGGATTAAAAGTATATCCGTCAATTTCAATACCAAAATCTTGATCTATTTCATCGAGTTTAAGACCATCAGCAAAAAGTTTAATCTTTTTCATAAATCTTTTAAAATCCGTGAACCATGATTTTCTATATTAAAATTTAAATAATTAATATTGTATTTTTTAAATAAACTAATTGCTTTTTTCTTATTTTTAACTACTACTAAAAAGAAACCACCTCCGCCTGCTCCTATCAGTTTTCCACCAAGACAATTACATTTATTTATTAAAAAATCGTATAATGAGTCTATTCTATGATTTGATATTTCTTTAGATAATGTTTTTTTTATACTCCAATGTTTTTTAAATACATTAGCAATATTTGATATTGATTTTTTTTTTAAGATTTTAGGTAACGTGTGAGCAATATATTTTATTTGATCATATTGTTTTAAAATTACATTTTTATTTCTTTTTTGAGAAGAAATAATCTTAGATGAATCTCTTTTATGCTCAGTATAAACAAGCATTAAGTTATTTTTCATTATTCTTTCTAAATATTTATCTTTTTTAAATTTTTTAATTTTATACTTGCCACTTTTATTGATTTGAACTTTAACAAAACCTCCTACTTGACTAATTATTTGATCTTGCCAGCCTCCCTTATAACCACAAATTTTTCTCTCAATCATATAAGCTTTGTCAATTATTTCTTTACTATTTAAATTCAAATTTTTTAATTTTTTAATACAATTTATTAAACCAACAACTAAAGAACTAGATGATCCTAAACCCGTAAGAGTGGGAATTGTTGTGTAAACACCTACATGAACAGGATCCTTCACTTTGAAATATTTTAGAGTTTCTTTAATTAATTTGTGATCAATTTTATCAATTGATTTTGCAAATTGAGTAGAAGTCGTTTGTATTAAAAAATTTTTATCTAAATTTCTTTTTTTCAAAAAGACATATGCGTATTGATTTATCGCAACTGAATAAAAAAGACCCATTCTTTTTTTATAATAAAAATCAATATCAGTTCCACCACCAGCAAACGGAATTCTAAATGGAGTTTTGCTTATTATCATTAATCTTACAGTTTTACTTGATTTCGTTTTTTTTATAATCCAAAATTTCACAAATACAATGTAAGATTGATATGTGTGCTTCCTGAATATGTGATGTGGTTTTACTTTCAACAACAATACTTAAATTTGAAATTTCTTTTAAAATTCCTCCTGATTTTCCAAGAAGTGAAATGATTTTTAAATTTTTTTTTTTTGCTTCTTTAGCAGCATGAACTAAATTCATTGATGCGCCATTTTCCTCATTTCCTCCGCCTGTGGAAATTAAAAATAAAATATCTCCTTCTTTACCGTGAGCCTCAACTTGTCTTTGAAAATAGGTTTCAAATCCAAAATCATTAGACCAAGCTGTCAATGCAGCTGGGTGAGTACCTAAAGAAATTGCAGAGATAGGCCTTCTGTCTCTGTCTTTGTATGTACATTGCAATTCCCCTGTGAAATGTTCGGCGTCTGAACATGATCCACCGTTACCAGCTACAAGCAATTTTTTTTCATTTTTTTGAGTTTGGAAAATTTCATCCACTATTAAATTTATTTCTTTTTCAAATTTTACTAAATTAGATATAGTTGAAGAGCTATTGTTGAAGTATTTTTTGATGTCTAACATTTTAATTAAATCTTTTTAAATACAATTCTTCAGGCAAACCATGTTTTCCAAGATTAATCAAATATAAAATACTTTTGACTATATCTTGCTGACTAATTAGGTTCTGATTTTTGGTATTTCTGATTTGTTTACTCATTTTACTGTCTAAAGTTCCAAAATTTAAACAATAATTAATAATCTTCTTTTTATATACTGTTTGATTAAGAGATTTTATTGCTCCAACTAAAGCATGCTTTGATGCACAATATGAGACTGTATCTTTTGCACCAATAACAGCCGAGGATGAACCACATGTAATTATTTTTACCCATTTTGAACTAGTTTTATTGGCCTCAATATACTTATTTATTAAAATTGTTGAAAAAATATTCACATTAAACATATTAAATAATGTCTTGGCATTTATATTTTTCAATTTATCATAATAAAAAACACCGGTGCAATCGATTACGAAATCTACATTTTTTAGTATTTTGTATGCACTGATTACAAATTTTTTGATACTTTTCTCATCAGAGACATCACATCTTAAATTTTTTAATATCCCACTTTTTTTAATACCTTTATGATTTTTTTTTTTTACTATTCTTGATGAAAAAACGATATTAAAATTTTCATTTGCTAAATTATATAATATCTCTTTGCCTAAGGTTCCAGATCCACCAAAAATAATTACATTTTTTTTTTGCATGCTAAATACCTTTCTTTAAAAAACCACCATCAACAATAATCTCAGATGAATTAACATATGCAGCACTCTCCGATGCTAAAAAAAAAACTGCATTAGCTACATCATTAGGGAAGCCATATTCATTTAACATTACTCTATTAATTCTTTTTTTGTACTCTTTTGAATTATTGTAAGATTTTTTTGTCATATCAGTTTTAATATAACCAGGGCTTACGGCATTTACTCTGATATTATATTTTGAAAAATCGAGAGCTTGACTCATTGTTAAAGCAGATATTCCACCTTTTGAGGCATTGTAAGAAGGATTATTAGACATAGCAACTTTACCATTTAAACTAGAAATATTTACAATGCTTGATTTATTATTTTTTTTCAACATTGGTAAGCACAAAAGACTCACTAAGTATGGAGCTGTTAAATTTACTGCTAAAGTTTTTTGCCATGCTTTAAAAAAATTTTTGCTATTTGATTTCAAAGAGACTCCAGCATTATTGACTAAAACGTTTATAGAGTTTTCTCTTTTTTTAATAAGTTTTATGACTTTTTCAATTTCAGTCGTTTTCTCTAAATTAATCTTTAGCTTTACTAATTTTTCTGAAAAATAGTTTTTTTTAAATCCAATATCCAAGCTATAAACTTTAAAGTTGTTTTGTAAAAATTTATCAACAATAGCTTTGCCGTTGCCTTTGTAACCACCTGTTATAACTGCAATTTTTTTTTTCATTTTAAAATTCTAAAAAGCTGTACAATGAAACAGCCTTTATCTTATTGTTTAGTTTTTACTTTCTTTAATTCTGCAGCTAATTCATCATATGCTTTAATCTTTCTTTCCATAAACTTAATTGTAAGTTTTGTTTTAACTGATATTCCTGCTGGTGTTAAAAGATACATATAGTTGATTTTATTTTTATTTGACTTAAAGTTTTTAATTTTTATTAAACCCTTGTCTTTTAGAGCAGTTAAACAGTAGTTCAATTTTCCCAGGCTAAAACCTAATTCTGAGGCTAATTTTCTTTGACTTAGCCCAGGATTCTTATCTATGCTCCTTAAAACATCATAATTTATAGTTTTTTCTAGATCTTTTGTCATTTTTATGATAGATTTATAGTGTTCAATTATTGAACAATCAAGAAAATAGTGATATAAAAAATGAAAAACTTATAAAATAATTATGAAGCCTTTAAAAATTTATCTTTGCGACTTGACTTATGATACTATCTCTTTAGCTACAGACGCATTCCCTCTTAATATAGGTTTTGTTGCAGCTTATTGCAAAAATAAATTTAAAGAAAGAGTAGACATTGAGCTTTTTAAATATCCTAAAGATCTAGATAGAGCTATTAAAGAACATACACCAGACATATTAGGTATGAGTAATTATCCTTGGAATTTCAACTTAGGCTTAGCTTTTTTTAAAATGATAAAACAAATATCACCAGAAACAGTTACTGTAATGGGAGGTCCAAACATTCCATTAGAAGACAAAGAAAGAACCCAATTTATTTTAAAAAATCCTTTAATAGATTTTTATGCTTTCCTTGAAGGTGAAGATGCATTTTGTAATTTAGTTGAAAGAGTTTTTGAATATAAAGATAATTTACAAAAAATGAAGCTGACTCCTATACATGGAATGGTTCACAGAATTGATGATGAAAATTTACTCAAAGGTTCATTTCTTAAAAGACGAAAAGCTCTTGATGATATCCCCTCGCCATATCTGACTGGATTCATGGACAAATTTTTTGATGGTAGGCTAGGTCCTATGATAGAAACAAACAGAGGATGCCCTTTTACCTGTAGTTTTTGTCACGAGGGACATTCGCTTATAACAAAAGTAAATTATTATTCACTTGAAAGAACACATGCAGAACTTGACTACATTGCGGCAAAGGTTCCTTTAAACGTTTCACATCTTACAATAACTGACTCTAATTTTGGAATGTATGAAAGAGATTACGAAATATGTGAGCATATAAACAGACTCCAAAAAGATTCTAACTATCCTAGATACACTCGAGCTTCGACTGGGAAAAATAGAAAAGATAGAATATCTAAAGCATTTAGGCTACTCAATGGTTCGCTTCAATTTGGGCTTTCAGTACAAAGTGTAGATCCTGAGGTCTTAGAAAATATAAAAAGACAAAATATAAAATTAGAAGTTATTACAATGTTAGCGGATGAATACGCAAGACTTGGTTTACCTAGTAACACAGAAGTTATAGTTGGTTTGCCTGGTGAAACTTTTAAAAGTCACAAATTTACTTTAGCTAAACTTCTTGAGAGTGGTATTGACGCCGTAATAGCTTACAATCTTATGTTATTAAATGGAACAGAAATGGGCACAGATGCTCATAGAGAAAAGTACGGGGTAAAATCACACTTTAGAGTAATACCTAGAGATTTTGGAAAATTAGACAACGGAGAAATTTCTGTAGAAATAGAGGAAATAGTAACTTCGTCAGATTCTATGACATTTGATGAATATGTTGAATGTAGAGTTTACCATTTGTTAATTCAATCAATTTACAATAACGAACTTTACAATCCTTTTTTCAAACTTATTAGACAAAAAAATATACCAATAATAGACTTCTTAACAATAATTAGAGAGAATTCCATAAAAGCACCAGAAAGTTTTAGAAATTTTTTAGAAGCTTTTATCAAAGATACTAAAGGCGAACTTTGGGATGATTATGATGAGCTAAATGATTATTGCAAAAAAGAGGAGAATTATGAAAAGCTTTGTGCTGGAAAAATGGGACACAATCTTTTACAAACTTACGGGGCTATTGCCACAAAGATGTTTTCTGAATGGAACGAATATATATTCTCAATGTTTAAAGAACTTTTGAATTACAATCAAATATCTGAAGAAAACCAAAGAATGTTAAATGACGTGAACAATTTCTGTGTAAACAGAGTTCATAATATTTGGGGTGATGATAGATGCAAAAACAACCCTAAATCAAATTTCACATACAACATAGCAGAGTGGATGCGAACTTCCAGAGGTGCAAATATTGAAGAATTCAAATTCAATAAACCAACTGATGTTGAGTTTAAATATACTGATCAACAAAACAAAGATATTGGTGATTGGCTTGAAAGATATGGAAATACACCTACTGGTATAGGAAGAATATTAGTAAAAATAAATTCAGCTAGCTGGGTATTAAGACAACCTCACATAACCTAATTTCTATTTTTTACTTCAGATAAAAAATCGTTGTGCCGCAACCTTATCTCTTCCAAAGATCTTTGTTTTCCTAAAATGTTTTTTGTTTTGAGACTTATTTGTTTATAATTTTCAAACCATATCAAAATTATCTCTAAAACTCCTATATAATTTTTTTTTAAATCTTTTAGAGAATTTACTTTTGAAATATTTAACTCATCTTTAATCAAAACAGATAAAATTTTTGTATCAAGCTCTCCTTTGTCTACCATTTCTATCATGCCAATAACTTTTACTTTTACTATTGATCCTCTTTTAATTTGGGGGCCTATAACAACAATATCTAAAGCATCCCCATCACCTCCCACACTTTTTGAAAGTAAAGTTTGTGGAATAAATCCGTAATTAATTGGATAAGGAAGATAATCAATCTTTCTAGGTCCATTTTTCTCTAATTCTTGCATAAAAGTTTTTCCATCTGGTGACATTTCCCATTTTTCGATTGTGCCTGCTGGTATTTCTATGAACGCATTTACGGTATTATCTAAATTAAAAGGTAAAACATTTTTTATAGAAATAGTTTCAGAGTATGAATAATTTTGAAAAGTGAAAAAAAAAATTAAAATATACAATATTTTTTTTCTATTTAAAAACATCTATGAAAAATAAATAGGTTTATTTATTGCTGAATTTATATACTTTGAACTTTTAGAATATCTATTAGCTAAATTGTATAAATTATTTCTTACTAAATTTTCATATTTTTTTGAATATTTCATTTCATAAATATAATCTCCAAAATTTTTTTTAAAAATTAAATTTTGATTTTTAATTATTAAATGTGAACTAATATCATGATCTAAAGTTGCTCTTATTTGGTTATTTAAGCTAGATAGAAAATATTCTCTTACATAGTGCGTTGAAAGAACTGGAATTAAATTAATTTTATAATCAATTAATTTTAAAATTTCCTCCTTAAGTTCATTTATGCCATTATAATTAAAAAAAATTTTTCTTTTGAGATTAATAGGTTTTACCAATTTCCTACATACAAAGCCTTTTTTTTCTTTGATCTCTAATGAACATTTTTCAATTACTTTTTTATCTCCATACCATCTAACCCTATACTTTTTCTTATTCATCACACCATCTAAATTTTCAATAATAGAGGATAAATTTTGATCATCAAAATAAATTGAATTAACATTTCTTTTAGTAAAAACTTGGTGAAATCTTAATTTACTTCGCAAAATACTGATATTAAGATTATTTAGACTCACAGTATCTTTATCAAAAGTCCACTTTCTTTCAATTCGCTCAAAAAATAATTTATCTTTAAATTCTTCTATCATCTTTTTTAATTGGTATTCTTTTATAAATAATATTCAAAATATCTTCTTCTGTATTTCCTTTGCTTTCACCATTAATAATTATTTCGGAATTTTCATCTTTCAAGGCTAATGCTTCAAAAGTTTTTAATAAATTAATTTTTTTAACATCTAAATTGGCTGCTTTATATGAACGTTTTTTGATATAAGAAGCAAATGGTATATTCACATCATTAAATTCTACTTCTTGTATATTAGTTTTTGAACCATCCTTACTCGCTACTCCTAAAAAAGAATTTGTTCCTTTTAAATTCAAAATTTGAACATTTGAATTTTCTCCAACACTAACAATTTTATCTGAAATTCTTTCGAATTCTAAATTTTCTAAAAAACCTTCAGTCCCAGATAAGTCCACACCATCATTACCAATGTTCTTAAATAATGAGTCAATAATTTTTCCACTACCAAAATCAATATCTATAGCATCTCCACTAAGTTCCTCAAATTTTACGTTTTTTATCAAATAACGACTTGAAATAAAATTTATCCCATCTTCAGAGTCAATTTTTGAAAAACTACAGTTAATTATGTCTGCGGTTGTATTAAATAAATTTAATGATCCATATAATACTCTACCATCTAGAAGATTATAATTTGAATTTCTTGAATCATACATTTTATATGAATAATCATTCAATTTATTACCTTGGTAAAATGTTTTAATTTCAAAAATATTATATTTTGAGTCAAAGAATCTTTTTTTCTCTAAACCTGACAAGTATGAAAAATCAGTATTAATAAACATGGATTTTTTGGATGTATTTAAAATTAAAATACCACCACCAAAATTATCTTTTTTTCCTTTAATTTCTACCTGGCCACCTTCCCCACCAACTTTCCAAGGTGATTTAGAAAAAATAAATGCATTATTAGTTAGTAATATTTTTTCTCCCGGCTGAATAACAACTGAATAATTTTCTGGAATAAACAAATTCTCGTTAATAGTAGTAAATTTGTTCGTTAATTTTAAAACATTATTTTCATCAACAAAATATTTTAAAAAATTTTGATTTATTGTTTCTTTATATGTAATTTTTGGCTCGAAAAAAATTTGTTTTTGATATTTTTTTCCTTCTTTATCAATAAATTCAGCCATGACACATTTTGTATTTTTAATCATGATCTTTTTTTTTAAAATGAATTTTTTATTAAAACCAATTGATAAATTTGGATTATAATCTACAAAATTATTTGTATTGTTTAAAAGATTTTCACAATGTAAATTGTTTAGTGTCAGTTGATGATTTATAGGATCCTTATTTTCTAATATAATTTCACTGGTATTATCTGTTATCTTTATTTTATTTTTGAGTGGTTGTATTTTATCATTTAAAACTTTTGCTCTATGAAAAATATCTTTTTTAGAAAAGTAATATAGTCCAGGTCCATATTTATCATATAAGGTATTATCAATTAAAAAATAATCTGAGTAAATTGCTGAATTTATTCTTTCAATTTCTTCATTTTTTTTTGAGAAAAATTTTTCTAGATAATCTTTATCACTTATTTTTTTAATAGCTTCTACATAGGCTCGAAAAAATTCTTGATTTAATTGCCCATCATCTTTTTTATAAAAAAATCTAAATCTCCATTGGTTAGTTGTGTCTTCATCGCTGGATAATTTATTTCTACATGGGGACTTAGGATCAAGACAAGTTGATGCCATTTCAAAATTCGATCTCATTTCAAAGGTTTTTAAATTCTTATTAAAATTTTTATTAAACCGGTGACCATCGTAAGGAATAGGTTCAAACAAACCACTCACAGGATTATAAAAAAATTTTACTTGATTTGGGTTTATACCATGAAATGTATAAGTTAAGTCAGTGACTGCAAAATACCAAGCCCACTTTTTTATATCAAAAGTGTCATTAACTTCTATCTCGCCTTTGATAAAGCTTTTAAGTTTTTTTTTTGAGTAATCTAAAATTTTAATATTTTCTTTTTTGTACCAATATTTTTTATTATAAACATCAAGCTCTGAATTAAAGATATCCCAACTAAATTCTGATAGAACGGTAAAAATTGGTCCATTTCTTCTTTTATTTCTCTCTACTAATTCTTTTCCAAAATTTTCTTCAAGTACATAAAGACCTTGATTAGAGCCATTAATATAAAGATAAACAAATTCATAATTTAATTTAATTAAATTTCCTTCTTCCGAAAATTCATGAAATAACCATTCATGTATGTAATTTCTAACTCTGGGTTTAATAAATGAAAATTTTTTCATACCATTAAGTCTCTCATCACCTAATATCTCAATTTTATAAGATGACTTTTCTTTATCTCTAAAATGAATTGTCCTATCACCTTTAAGTCTTATTCTTGCATCATAGTTTTTATTATTATGAACTAATTGGGCTTCAACAATTTCAAAATTATCACTTTGTTTTCTTTTAGATCCAGAAAGAATTGCATTATCAACTAAATCTTTTCTATTCTTTTCTATAATTAATTGATTTTCATAATCGATATTTAATTCAACTGTTCGATATTTAAAACTAAATTTTTTAGTTGAATGTAAAATAATATTAATCAGCTTTGTGTAATTATTAATACCATTAAAATAAAACCTGTTTAATAATTCACTTTTATTATTTTGCCAAATTCCTGTATTACTTATTAGCAAAGTACCTAAAAATATTAAGATTATTGAGAGGAAAAAATAAATTTTGGCTATTAAATTAAAAGAGATTTTTTTTTTTTCTGAATTTTTTTTTATAAACATCTAAATCATTTATAAAGATAAGGAGTTATTTTTTGAAAATAAAACTTTACTATTACTATATTTTTTTTCAATTTGTTTAGAAATTTGATTTAACTTTTCAAAACTTTTTACTTTGATGTCTAGGTTTAAAATAGTTTCATTATCTGTAGATGACAAAGATATAAATCTCATTTCAAGACAAAATTTTTTAATTTGTGATATTGTCCTATCAATTTCTACACCAGGAATCCTCTGTGCAAATATAATTGTAAAATTTGTAATTTGATCACCATGTAATTGTCTCTTTTTGATAAAGATCGAATAAATAATTATTATAAATAAAGATATTATTACTCCTATCGCAGTTATCATTATTTGGCCTGCCCCACAGCCCAATCCTGTAGCAATAATTAAAAATAAATAAACTAATTCCTCAGGTTCTTTAATCGCTGCTCTAAATCTTACAATAGATAATGCACCGACCAATCCAAGTGAAAGTGCCAAAGATGATTTAACAATAGTAATAATTAAAGTTGTAGCTAAACCTAGTATTACAAAATTTTTAGAGAACTCAAATTTATCTGACAAAGTTGAAGAAAACTTAATATAAACTAATTGTATTAATAAAGACAATATTGCCGAAAATACTATTGCTTCAATAAAATTAGATGCACTAATTTGAACTTGCTCATTTAAGTAGAAATCTAGTAGATTTTGATCCATAAAATATAGTACCAGAAAAATTAATTTTTAATATAACATAAATTTAATGGTGGTATCACTTTTTATCTAATAATTGATCTAATTAATTTTTTACTTTTAACTATCATTTTTAAGTAAAATATTATCAATCTAGTTTTAGCTGAAACTTTATGTTCATTAAAAATTAATTGATTAACATAATTATCTTTGTTTTGTATTGTATTATCTAAACACAAAATCTCTCTTTTAGTGCTGCTATTTTTTGCCAACGAAATAAGACTTTTGGGAGCAGAGTCACAATTTTGATAAGTAAAATACTTATTATTAAATTTAATTAATAAATTATTTTCAAATAAATGTTTAAAAATTTTTTCACCTACGGAGTTTTTAAAATCTGTTCCATAAAAAGTCTTATCTGGTGCTGAATAAATCTTTTTATGTAAATGTCCTCCCTCTGCATTTATCGCAATAAAAATTGACTTTGAGTAACTTTTATTTTTTTTAATATCTGTTCCATGAAAAGTTTTATTTAAAAAAATACCAAGATCTCCTCTTTTTGCTTCATATTTTTTATAACACCTCTGTAAAAGTAAATTTGGTAAATATTTGTCTATACCACCAAACAATTCATTAAGAATAAAATCTTTACTTAAATGGGATCCTTCCACAAAACAAGTTGAACTGTCCGATTTTGAAATATCGTTTAGTGGAATTTGAAAAGATAATTGACAAAAATCGTCTTGATGTAACATGAGCCTTTTTGTATCTGGTTTTAAGACTCTGTAGTGAAAGGTAAATATTTTGAAGTTTTTACCAACTAGATTTTCACAAACTTTTTGAAAATTTAAATTATTAAATAACTTTTGCATGAAATTATCAATTAACTCTGAACAACCCAAAATTGGTGCTCCAAAAGTTCCATTATTATCTGAACCATTTATAAGATAATTAAATTTATCCTGATTAAGATCACTTTCAGTTTTTTTTTCTTTTTTACTGTCTTCAGATTGTTTGCTATTAATGGTTTCGTTTGGATAGATTCTATCTATCTCTTTTGATAAATTTAATATTTCCTCTTCTTCAAAAAAATTTTTTACATTTGTAAATCCATTTTTTTTTAAACTTACTATATTTTCATTCTCTATTAATTTCATTAGTGTAACTAGTTTTAATAATGTTTCTTTTTCATATTTAAATTTAATAATGTATTAATAATTGAATTATAATAGTTTTAAAAGAATATTGGTTCAAATCCAATTTTTTTTCCATCTTTAGAAATCTTCAATTTAATATAATTATCAAGCCTTCCATTTCCCATTCCTGTGCCAATGTAATGAATATTATCAATTTTTTCACAAAATAATTTAGTATGTATTGGGGCTACACCAAGGTCGCCAGCAAAAAAATAAATGTTATGCTTAAGTTTTAATTTTTCAAAAATTGAAAGTACCTCATCAAAATTATTATTTTTAATAAAGTCAGGATTAGGTTCAACTTTAAATCCAGATTTGACTGCCATATCACTCCAAATAATATGATGAGTAATCACAAATATGTTATTTAAAGAATTCGCACCATCTAATTCTTTTTTAATAAAATTAATTTGTTCCTCTGTTATATTTCCAGTGTTTGTTGCTGTATCTAAAATTAAAAAAAGATTATTTTCTATAACAAACTTTTGAAAAGTTTTTTTGAAAACTCTAATAAAATCTGTTTGATTTTGTTCATTTCCCAAAACTTTTGGGCCATAATCATGATTTCCAGGGGCGACTAAAAGTTTATGGGTGAACCTTTTAAGTTTTTCCTCTACTTCTAAAAAATTTTTTATTCTTGCCTCTTTAACTATATCTCCAGCTAATATTAAAGTATCAACTTTTACGTGTTCATTAAAATTTTTTTTAGTTTCTGCTTCTAAAGCATATAAAAGTTTTGGATAGGTTGCATTATTTGTGTGATCAGCAATTCCATAAGTATGTCCAGCAATTAATATCGTCTTTTCAATATTTGTATCATTAATTGTATTTGCTATACATTTAGAGAACTTAAAAGATAATACTTCTTTGTACCCAAAATAATAAAAATTTTTAATTATATTTCGTGTATATTCGATCTTTAAAGATATAAATAATGATATAACTATTAGAACTATAAGTATTGAAAATTTAATATATCTACCAATTATCATAATTTTAAAAATTTTTTTCAGTGCATAAATCAAGCCAATTGAGCTATTAGTACTGGTCAGCTGCACGCATTACTGCGCTTCCACATCCAGCCTATCA
>MDTB01100181.1_pt1 | contig 15918 bp, 14 predicted proteins | sample 811161 | NCBI WGS metagenome assembly MDTB01 (sample SAMN05326650, study PRJNA326480) | marine metagenome | isolation source: seawater | place: Mediterranean Sea | collected 2009 | reverse complement strand
TAATATTTTACTTTAATTGAGACTTTTAAATTAAGTTTTTGATCAATTTAACTAGTTTTTTAATCTTAGTATTATAAGGTGGGTATAGAAATTTTATAGGACTATTATCGATATTTTTGATAACAGGTCTTGAATTTGATAGCTCTAGGAATCCAAATTTTCCATGATAAGAGCCTATTCCACTATTACCTAAGCCGCCGAATGGAAGTTTATGGTGAAGAAAATGTATAGAGGCATCATTTATGCATACTCCTCCAGACTTAGTTTTACGTATAAATGTATTAATATGGTGTTTATTTTTAGAGAAAATATAGGATGCTAACGGATATTCCATTTGATTTAATTTTTCTATCATACTATCAAAATTCTTATAAGTTATAATAGGTAATATAGGTCCAAAGATTTCTTCTTTCATAATTTCATCATCAAAATTTGTTTCTATTATTGTTGGTGAAATATATAAATCGTTTATAGAGATTTCATTTCCTTGATGAATAGTTGACCCATGTTCTAAAGATTTTTTTATTAATAAGTCTAAGCGCTTAGTATGGTCTTTATTTATGATGCGTCCATAATCAGTGTTTTGTTTTATTAGTTTAGGATTACCATATCTTTCTGAAATGATTTTTTTGATTAATTTTATACATTCTTTTTTAACACATTCTTCTATTAGAATAAAATCTGTGGCAATGCAGGTTTGTCCTGCGTTCATAAATTTAGTTGAAATTATTTTATCAATGGAAGTTTTTAAGTTTGCACTTTTATCTATAATTGCTGGGCATTTTCCTCCAAGTTCAAGTGTTACAGGAGTTAAGTTTTTTGAAGCTTTTTTCATAATAATTTGACCTATTTTAGTTCCTCCTGTAAAAAATATATGGTCAAATTTTTCATTTAGTAATAATGAGACAATTTTTTCATCACCTTCGAAGACTGCTACATCTGAAGGGCTAAATAATTCATTAATCATTTCATTTATTAATTTAGATGTGGCAGGTGTTTTTTCAGAAGGTTTGAGAAAAACAGAATTTCCTGCAGCAATAGCAGCTAAAAGTGGCATAATTGATAATTGAAAAGGGTAATTCCATGGAGCGATGATCAGTACAATTCCTTTAGGCTCTGTTGCTATATATGATGTAGTAGTTATTAGCGGGATAGTTTTAGATATCTTTTTGACTTTTGTCCATTTATTTAAGTTTTTAAGTATATAATTTGCTTCTTTAGTGCAAGCCCATATTTCAGTTATATCAATCTCTACCTCAGGTTTTTTTAAATCATGAGTAATAGATTTTTTAATTTTATTTTCATTTTTTTTAATCCAGCTAACAATCTTCCTAATTTGGTTTTTTCTGAATTCTATTGTTCTTATGTTTCTATTAGCTTTATTTTGAAGTTTAAGAGTATTATTAATTCTTGTAGTTGATTTATGTTCCATTTATTGTCCTTATTATTTCTCTAAAATAGTCTATGCTGATTTTATGACCACCAGTATATTTATAGAATTTAACATTTGCTTTTTCTTTAACCAATTTTTTATAGGCTATTTTTGATTTATCGATAGGGATAACATCATCTTTTTCTCCATGTCCAATAATTATAGGTGTGTTTTTATTTTCTTTACTAAGAAGGTTTTTTTTATTTGAATTTTTGAAAATAAATCCTCCAATAGGAAAAATCCCACCTAACTTTTTTTTTATTCCCATCACATATTCATAGCATATAGCTGCACCTTGCGAAAAACCTATGAAGTATACATTTTCAGTATTATAGTTTGCAAACACAACATCATTTAGAAAATTGTCTAGCATTTTTTTAGGCTCATTAATTTCCCATAAACCATTAGCTTTTTTATAGGTCCAAGATTTTTGATTTAAAGAAGTACTAGTATTGTACTGGTTGCTATTTGTAGATGGTTGTTTATCAATTGGATATGGTGCTTCAGGTAAGAACCATTGAGATTTAGAAACTTTCATATTTTTTATAAATGGAAGAAAGCTGTTTTTGTTACCGCCCCATCCATGAATAAAAATAATAGCTTTATCAGATATGTTATTTTTAGTTATAAAATCGATTTTCATAAAAAAGTACCTAAAAATAAATATTAAATATGTTTTTTTAATATAATTAATTTGTAATTTTATAATCTATAGGATAACTAAAATAGTGCAAATAGGATTACCAAAAGAATTAACAAATAATGAGACTAGGACTTCTATAACTCCAGGAGTTGTTAAGTCGTATGTTAAATTTGGATTTACAGTTGTAGCAGAATCTGGAATTGGCTCTTTAAGTTATATATCTGATGATCAATTAAAGGAAGCTGGTGCAGAAATAACTTCTGACGTTAAGGATGTCTATCAAAAATCAGACATCATTATAAAAGTTAGTCCACCCACTAATGACGAGATAGATTTAATGAAAGAAGGCTCTATGCTTGTTTCTTTTATACAAACTACTAAATCAATAGAAACCGTCAAAAAGCTTCAATCTAAAAATATTAATGCAATATCTATGCACTTAATACCAAGAACTACACTTGCCCAAAAAATGGATGCGCTCAGTTCTCAAAGTAATATTGCAGGCTACAAAGCTGTTTTAATGGGTGCATGTCATATTGAAAAATATATGCCTCTTCTAATGACTGCCGCTGGAACAATTCCACCGGCTAAAGTTGTTGTTATTGGTGCAGGTGTTGCAGGGCTTCAGGCAATTGCTACAGCTAAAAGGTTAGGGGCACAAGTAGAGGCTTCTGATGTTAGACCTGAAGTAAAAGAACAGGTTGAAAGTTTGGGAGCAAAGTATATTGAAGTTAAAACAGATGAGCAAGATGGTGTTGGAGAAGGTGGTTATGCTAAAGAAACTTCAGAAGATTATAAAAAGAAACAGCAAGAATTATTGGCAAATCATATTTCTAAAGCTGATATTGTGATTACTACAGCACTAATTCCAGGAAGGCCTGCTCCTATTTTGATTCCAGAACATATGGTGAAAGGCATGAATCCAGGTTCAGTTATAATGGATTTGGCATCTGAAAATGGAGGAAACTGTGAATTAACTGAGCCAGGTGAAGTAGTCAATAAGCATGGTGTCACTATTGACGGTACAGAAAATATCCCCGGCACTATGTCCGTTCATGCTACAGAACTTTATGCGAAAAATGTAAATGCTCTGATTACACACATATACAGTAAAGAAGATTTAAGTTTAAATATGGAAGATGAAATTACGGAAGGCTCATTATATATATATAATGGCGAGATTGTAGATGAAAGAACAAAAGAGGCTTTAAGTTAAGGGTTTATTATGGATATTGGAATTATAACAATTTTTGTATTAGCTATTTTTGTAGGTTTTGAAATTATAACAAAAGTACCTCCTACTTTACATACACCACTTATGTCTGGATCTAATGCTATTTCTGGTATTGCAATAATTGGAGCGCTTTTGTCAACACAAGTTGAAAGTGACCTTGGAACATGGCTTGGTTTTGTAGCCGTAGTATTTGCAATGATTAATGTGGTTGGTGGTTTTATGGTAACTGATAGAATGCTTAAAATGTTTAAAAAGAAGAAGTAAATGGAAACGTATATCAATATAGCTTATTTAATTGCTGCAGTATGTTTTATATATGGACTTAAAATGCTTAGTCATCCAAGAACTGCACGAAATGGAAATTTAATATCATCTCTTGGAATGCTTATTGCTATTATTGCAACAATTGGGCTTGGTTCTGGATCTATAAACTGGACTTTAATTGGTATTGGAATCATTGTAGGCTCTATCATTGGAGCATTTTTTGCAATTAAAGTTGAGATGACTCAAATGCCTCAATTAGTGGCAATTTTTAATGGATTTGGAGGTGCAGCTTCAGCTCTTGTGGCATGTTCAGAATTTTTAAAGGTTTTAGGTGGAGAAATTTTCAGTGTTATTGCTATTTCTTTAAGTATTATTATTGGTACACTAACTTTTACAGGAAGCTTTATTGCATTCGGAAAACTCCAAGGTTTTATTAGCGGTCAACCTATTACATTTGGAGGACAGCAACTGTTAAATGCTATTCTTGCATTAGTTTTAATTGGTAGTACCGTTATGATGATTATGGGTATAGAGCCTATGACCTCTTTTTATGTTCTAATAGGTCTTGCTGCTTTACTTGGGATTCTTCTTGTTATTCCAATTGGTGGCGCAGATATGCCTGTTGTTATATCATTGCTCAATTCATATTCAGGAATTGCAGCTGCTATGACAGGTTTTGTTCTAGTTTTTGCTGGTAATAGTGCAGCAGGAAATGCTTTAATTATATGTGGTTCTTTAGTTGGTGCATCTGGAATCATTTTAACTAAGATCATGTGTAAAGGTATGAATAGATCTCTAGCTAATGTAATATTCGGAGCTGTTGGTGGAGAAGTTCAGAGTGGTGGTGGTTCAGGCAAAGAAGTAAATATTAAGAGTTATTCTACTGAAGAAGCAGCAATGATTTTTGATGCTGCAGAAAAAATTGTAATTGTTCCAGGATATGGACTAGCTGTTGCTCAAGCTCAACATGGAGTTAGAGAGCTTGCAGAGCATTTAGAATCAATGGGAAAAACTGTTCTTTATGCGATTCATCCAGTTGCAGGTAGAATGCCTGGCCATATGAATGTTTTATTGGCAGAAGCAAATGTTCCATATGAACAATTAAAAGATTTAGATGAAATTAATCCAGAATTTGAAGATTGTGATGTTGCTCTAGTTTTGGGAGCAAATGATGTAGTTAACCCTGCAGCAAGAAGCGATCAAAGTAGCCCTATATACGGAATGCCAATTCTTAATGTAGATAAATCAAGAACTGTTATTATTAATAAACGTACGATGAATGCTGGCTTTGCAGGTATTCAGAATGAATTGTTTGGATATGATAATAGTATTATGGTTTTTGGTGATGCAAAGGATATGCTTACTAAACTTCTCTCTGACATAAAAGAACTTTAAATTTTATAAAATTTTCAATTTCTGTTTTGTAACTTTGATTATTCAAATCAAGGAGATAGAATGGATATCATACCAATCTTAACAAGTATTATTTTAGGTTATTTCACAGGTAATCTTATGGCTTCCTATTTCGTAGCTAAGTGGGTTATTGGGGCAGATATTAGAGATCATGGTACGGGTAATGCAGGTGGTTCAAATTCTATAATGATTATGGGTTGGAAAAATGGACTTATAGTTGCAGTTATTGATGTTTTAAAAGCCTTTTTAGCTGTTTATTTTATAAAAATATTATATCATTCTGAGCCTAATATATCGTTGTTAATATTAATTTCAGGGTCAATGTCAATAGTGGGTCACATATTTCCATTTTTTATGAATTTTAAAGGAGGTAAAGGTGCTGCATCTTTTATAGGAATGTGCTTAGCAATTAATCCTATGATAGGTTTATATATAATTATTGGATGTTTTTTTATAACATTAATCACAGATTATGTGGCGGTTTCTTCAATATGTGCTTATTTATTTCTGCCGTTTTTTTTAGTTTTTTATCCAGATGTATTTTTTATGATACCAGGCTTATCATTTGATTTTGGTTATATGATTATCAGCATATTTGTTGCTATAATTGGTATATATAAGCATCGAGTAAATATAATCAATATAATTAATGGCAAAGAAAAAGGGCTACGATCAGTAGTTTTTAAAAAATCATCGTGAAGCCATTAATTATTCTTGATTTTGATAGTACCATTATTAAAGATGAAACTTTAGATAAAATTGCTTTATATAAGTCAAATATATCAGATAAGAAAAAGCAAGAAATAATAAATATTACCAATTTAGCTATGGAGGGAAAGATAGAGTTTAGTGAAGCTCTAAAAAAAAGAATAAACCTTTTAAGTATAAATAAATCAGATATAATTAAAGTAAGTGAATTATTAAAGTATAGATTGTCAGATTCTTTCAATAAACAAACTAATTATATTCGGTCAAATTTAGATACTATATATATAATATCAGGAGGTTTTAAAGAAATTATTTATAATGTTGTTAAAGATATTGGGATTAAAGAAAATCATATATATGCAAATGAGTTTTTATATGATTCATATAAAAAAGTAATAGGTGTGGTTAAAACAAATTGTATGAGCTGTGAAAATGGTAAAATAAAAGCTCTAGAAAATTTAGATTTAAAAAATGGGGCATACATTATTGGTGATGGTTATACAGATTATCAGATGAGACAAGTAAAGGGAGTAAAAGCTTTTATATGTTTTACTGAAAATATTACTCGTTCCAATGTATGTGAAAAAGCGGACTTTGTAGCACCTAGTTTTAAAAGTGCATTTGACTTTATATATAAATCAGAATCAAAGAATTCAATTAATTAAATTCTTGCTACAATTAAATTGATTAAAATGAATTTATGGGTGTCTAAATTACTCCTTGATCAAGCATTGCATCTGCGACCTTTATAAAACCTCCAATATTTGCACCTTTAACATAATCTATTTTTTTATTAGTTGAGCCATGTTCTATGCATTTGGAATGAATGTCTATCATTATTTGGTGCAATTTATTATCTACTTTATCTCGTGTCCAATTTTGAAAGCTACTATTTTGACTCATCTCTAGGCTAGAAACTGCAACGCCTCCTGCATTGGCTGCTTTACCTGGCCCAAAAAGTACATTATTATCTTTAAATAAATTTACAGCTTCAGGGGTTGTTGGCATATTAGCCCCTTCAGCTATAGCTTTACAATTATTTTTAATGAGATTTTTTGCGTCATTTTCATCTAACTCATTTTGAGTTGCGCAAGGTAATGCTACATCGCAACTTACACCCCAAGGTCTTTTACCTTCTATATAAGTACATTTAAATTTATCTGAGTATTCTTTAATACGACCTCTTTTATTATTTTTAAGGTCTATTAAGAAGTCTAACTTTTCTCTATCAATACCATTAGAATCATAAATACTTCCACTAGAGTCTGATAAAGTCACGACTTTTGCACCTAAATCTATGCATTTTTCAGTTGCAAATTGAGCAACATTACCAGATCCAGATATAGCAACTATCTTATCATCTAATGAATCATTTTGAGCTTTTAACATTTCTTCGCAAAAATATACAGAACCATATCCTGTCGCTTCGGGTCTAATTAAACTGCCTCCCCAATTCAATCCTTTTCCAGTTAATACACCGCTAAATTCGTTACGGATGCGTTTGTATTGTCCGAACATAAAACCGATTTCTCTTCCTCCCACACCAATATCTCCTGCAGGTACATCAGTACGAGGACCTATGTGTCTACATAGCTCTGTCATAAATGATTGGCAAAAACGCATAATTTCCGTATCAGATTTACCCTTTGGATCAAAATCAGATCCGCCTTTTCCTCCACCTATAGGTAAGGTGGTTAAACTATTTTTAAAAATTTGTTCAAATCCTAAAAATTTTAAAATACTTAAATTTACCGATGGATGAAATCTTAGTCCTCCTTTGTAAGGGCCAATTGCGGAATTAAATTCAACTCTAAATCCTCTATTAACTTTAACGGTTCCTTCGTCATCAGTCCAAGGGACTCTAAAAGTAATAACTCTTTCAGGCTCAACTAGCCTATCAAGTATACGAGCATGTAAATAATGAGGATTATGTTTTAAATAGCCCCATAAAGATTCTACAACTTCTTCAACAGCTTGTAGAAATTCTTTTTCTCCAGGGTTTTTCGATTCAACATAATTCATAAAATCTTTCAAGCTAGTGTACATTTTTTCTCCTTATATAAATAAAAATTTAAAGTATTAATTTAAAAAGTTTATACAAACTACTAAATCAATTTATTAACTTTTATCGACTTTATTTTATAAATTAAATAAAAAATAAGATTATTATGATTGCAATTATTAGAAATGATTTGAATAAGGCTATAAAAGCTGGGAATAAGAATGAAATCAATGCTCTTCGTAACCTCTTGAGTAGATTTAAGTCTAAAGAGATAGATAAGGGTGAGAAACTTAACGATGCAGAATCTATTAAAATATGTTTTAGTGCTGCAAAGCAGATTAAAGAGTCTATAACTCAATTTGAAAAAGCAGGAAGAAAAGATTTGATAGATAAAGAACATGAAGAGCTCAATATAATAAAGAATTATTTACCGAATGAATTATCAAAAGAAAAAATTACTTTAATTATTCAAGATGTTATTAAATCAACGGGTGCAGATTCTCCTTCTGATATGGGTAAAGTTATGGGGCCTATAATGAAAGAAATAGCAGGCAGAGCAGATGGTAAAATTGTTCAAAGTTTAGTTATTAGGGAGCTCAATTCGTGATTCTTCTGATTGATGGGTGTATTCTCACTTTTATTATTATTTTTTCTATTTATAAAGGTTTTTCAAATTTTTTTTTCAAACAATTTTTAAAATGTCTTTGTATTATAGGTTCAATATTAATTATTAATACATTTTCTTTGGTTGGCCTTTTAACTAGTATCTTTATTAGTGCTCTATCTTACATGTTCGATGTTAGCTCAATTCATTTTAGCCATAATGTTTTTTATTCAGCATCTTTTTTATTTATTTTTATGATTTTGTATTATGTTTTATTGACAATGCTGAAATTTTTATTAAAATCAGTAAATTTAGAAGAATTTAAAAACAGATTCTTTTTTGATAATATTTTATCTGTATTTTTTTCGATGATTCAATCATTTTTAATTGTTATTACTACAATTCATATAATTGATTTTACTTTTTCTGAAATAGGTAGATTTAAAAAACTAGATGCATCATCTTCATATCGAGCATTTGTATCTGTTTCTAACTATTTTTTTAAATTTTAAAAGAATTAAAAATGAGAATGTTATTTAATGGCCATAATAACTGAAAATAGTATTGAAAAAATTCGTTTGGAAGCAGATATTGTTAGTACTGTTTCTGATTATGTGAATCTTAAAAAAAAAGGTGTTAATTTTTTTGGATTATGCCCCTTCCATGATGAAAAAACTCCATCTTTCTCTGTCAATGAAAGTAAGCAAATTTTTAAATGTTTTGGATGTGGTGCTGGAGGAGGAGTATTTAATTTCATTATGGATGTTGAAAAAGTAGACTTTGTTGATGCTATTAAAATTTTAGCTGATAAAAATGGTATTGAGATTGAGTATAAAAAAAGTAGTTCAAAACAATCTAAAAGTTTAAGTAATGAGCTTTTAGAAATTCATGATTTAGCTAATAAGTTGTTTATTTATAATTTTGAAAAAAGTCAGAATGTTATTGATTATCTAAAAAGCAGAAAATTAAAACCTGAGATTATTAAAGAGTTTGAAATTGGATTAAGCATTGATTCTTATGATCAAGTGCTCAAATTTCTTCAAAAAAGAAAATTTTCTTCTAATGCAATGAAGAGCTCTGGATTGTTTGTTGAAACTAAAAAAGGATATATTGATAGATTTAGGAATCGTATTATATTTCCGATACATGATTCTATGGGTAGGGTTATTGCATTTGCAGGAAGAGCCACTAATTCTGAAAATATAGCAAAATATATGAATTCTCCTGAAACTCCTATATATAATAAGAGTAGGATACTTTATGGTTTATGGAAAAGCAAGAAAAGTATAGTTAGCAAAAAGTCTGCTATTGTTGTAGAAGGGTATATGGATTTTTTGAAGATGTATCAATCAGGTTTTAATAATGTTGTTGCTGTTTCTGGAACTTCTTTTACAGAAGGGCATGCAATACAGTTGAAGAGGTTGTGTAATACTATATTCTTATTGTATGACGGTGACGATGCAGGTAAGAAAGCAGCTATAAAAACAGGATATATGTGCTTAAGATTTGGGTTGGACCCTCGTATTGTAGAGATTCCGGATGGTATAGACCCAGATGATTGGATTAGTGATTACGATTCTAATGAAGTTGTAAATAAAATAAGTAAAAGCTTAAGTACTATAGAATTTCATTTTAAATATGAATTAAAAAATATTCAATCAGATGTTGAAAAAGCACAATTTGTAAACAAAATTCTTTTAGAAATTAAAGACATGGATGATCCGATTTATCAGGAGTTACAAATAAAAAAAATATCAGATGTTGTTAATATTGATCAACGAAATATTATTTTAAGGATGAATGATATTAATAAAGGTAAAAAAACAAAGTTTAGTAAACCTATTTTACAAAAAGTAGATAAAGAAAATAATGACAGAAATATTGTTCTTGAGCAAGATTTAATTAAGCTATGTTTTTCTAAAGATATAAAAATTAGAAATTTTATATATCATGAGTTTGATATCAAATGGTTGACTGATTCAATAAATAAAGATATTTTTGACAATATATATATACATCTTCATTCTCAATCAGCTGTAAGTGAAGATTTGATAATTAATAACTTGAATAATAAAGAACAAAGAAAATATCTAACTTCTTTATTATATGATATAGACTCAAATATGTTTACAATCCAAATGGTAAAAGAGTGTGTTATGAGATTGAAGAAAAAATATATAGCTAAGCAAATTGAAGAATTAAGGCTTAGCCTGAAAGATATGAATCAGAAAAATGATGTATTGCAAGATATTATAATTAGGATATCTGATTTAGAAAGGGAGCTGAATGAGGTCATATAAATTACTTCTATTATTGTTTTTATTTATTGGTTGCGATGAAGATGCTACTATTTCAAATCCAATTTCTTCAGATAGTATAAAATATGAATCAAATTTCAGGTCTTCATCTGATAATGGTAATGGAGTTAATAAGTATTATGTTATTATTGAGTGGGACGAATATACAAAAGAAGATTTTTTATCATATGATATTCTAGATAATGATAATACCTTAATAGGAACATTTTCTGATTCACAAACCACATCTGCAACTGTAAATTTAGATTTGAATGAGTTTAAGATTATATCTTTAAGAGTTAATCGTAATGATGGGGTTGAGTCAATTAATCAAATTAATATATTTACTCGACATATTTATCCTATTACAGGTTTTTCTGTTGATGCTACAAGTGAAAGGAACTCATTAAGCTGGATTTCTAGTGATGACTCAGATATAATTACTACAATAGTTTATAGAGCTGCTTTGCAGTCAGGAGCATCATTACCTGTTATTGATGATTCTGATGGATTTCCAAATAATTCTATTTGGTCTGAAATTATGGATTATAATGGAGTAATTACTGAATATATAGATGAAGAAATTATTTCTACTCCTAATTATTACTATCTTATTAAAATTGTTGATACATCAGGGAGTTATCGCTTTAGTAATATAATAAGTAATATCCCTGGTGCTGTTGAGGGAAGTACTATAGAATATAATTTAGCCTTAACTGAAAGCTCACCAACTTCTTCTCTTAGGACATCTTTTGTATGGAATGATTATAGTTCCACAGATTTTTTTGAGTATCAAATTTTTAAGAATGAAAGCGATAATAGCTTTGTCATTAATGAGGATGATATTCCTATAGCAAAAATTGTAAATTCAATAATTGATAACTTTCAAGATTATGATGTAGGTGAAGGTCGAAAGTATTATTATAGAATACGTCTTTATAATGTTTATGGAAATTATATAGATAGTGAGGTGTTAACATGTACAACATATTAAAAATAGTTATGATTTGTTTTATATTAAACAAATGTTCAGACTTGTTGACTAATGACAATTCATATAACTCAGTTTATTTAAATGGAGGTGGATGGATTCAGTTTAAAGGTCAAGATTTAGATGTTTTAAACAATGATTTTTCATTAGAGATATGGGTTTCTGGATCAAAGCCTTCATCAGATGATGCTAGTATGCTTATTAGTGTTTTGAATGATAGTAATGAATTAATTTTAGCATTATCTAGAGATATATCAATTGATAATGCAATCAATCTATACCTAAATAATCAGATGGTACAAACAATCGTTAATAATGACCTTGATTGGTCTACAAGTGGTTTTGATTTAATTACAATTTCATCTGAAAACGATGTTATTAAAATACATATAAATAAAACAGAAGTATATACAGAAAGTTATAATCTAGATATAGAGGGTAATGATTTTATTGTAGGTGGGAAGGTAAGTACTGCTCAAGATATTGTAGGTAATTTTTGGTACGGATATATTGATGAAATCAGATTGTGGAGTAAGGCCCTTACAGATGATGAAATTTCTTTTCACATAGATAATCCATCTAAATTAGTATCATCATATGGTTGTGATGATGTTCAGTTTACAAATAGTATTGATTGTGAAGAAGCTGGTAATACTTGGTCAGGAGGGTATGATGATATTTTTCTAGGTAACCTTAAGGGTTTGTGGAGGTTTAATTATAATTCTCCACAGCTCGTTATTGTTGATGAGTCCTGCCGTCAATTAAACTTAGACTTAGGTGTTTCAGGTGAAACTAATTGCCAGCAAATTAATGGTACAATATATACTTTGGCAGGATCTAAGGTTGAATTTTCAACGGTAGGAATGTAATTATGAATCGTTATATTTTATTCGTAGCTATTTTATTTTTACAATTTTGTTCAACATCTAAACAGACAAAAAACGAACAATATGAAATATATAGTATTTTAGAAAACTTGTCAGATTCTATTTCTGAAAAATTAATTAGTAATTCAATTGAAAAGATTGCTTTTATGAATTATCAAGATTTATCAAAAACAAATCAAGCTTTAAGTAAATATATTTTAAATGAGATTACTCTACAGTTATTTTTAAAAGAAAAATTTCAAATCATAGAAAGAGAGCAGATAGAGTATATTGTTAATGAGCAAAAATTAAATTCATCTGGTCTTATTAATCCTGAATCAGCGATTGAAATTGGCAATATTTTAAGTGTGGATGCTATCATTTTAGGTTCTATCTCTGAATTTAAAAATGAAATAATAATTAATACAAAAGTTATATCAAGCAATACGGGAGAGGTTTTGTTTCTGAATAAGACATCTTTTTTGAAAGATAATAAGTATAATTTTATTTTAGATAATCAAAATGACATTAATAAAAATAGAAAATCTTTTAGAAAAAAGGACTCAAATCAAGCTGATAGAAGTCAATTAATTAGAAGGTTGGGAAGATCTTTTCTTAGCTGTCTTAAAAAAAATGATTATGAATGCTATTCTGAATATAGAGCAAATAAGAGTCAATTTCGTAATATTTTATTAATGGTTCATGTTCACAATAAATCTAAAAGAGAAAGTATGTTGGAAAATTTAAATATTGAATATAAGAAATATAAAAAAACTCATAAAAGAAAGTTCGTAAAACTTATCAATCAGCTAAATAGTAGAGGTGTTGATTGGAGTAGGGTAGAAGTTGAAAAAATTGATTTTAAGGTTATTAAAGATTTTGATCAGAAAAAATTATTTAAAGTTGATCTCATATTAAAACAAGGTATCAAGCATATTCATATAGGTTTTAAAACTTTTTGGTTAAATGGGGAATTCATTATTTATAATCTTGATATGAAAAGAAATAAATAATCATATTGAATATTCTTTTTGTTATTATAAATTTAGTCTCTTTTATTAGGGCCCTTAGCTCAGTTGGTTAGAGCAGCGGACTCATAATCCGTTGGTCCCAGGTTCGAGTCCTGGAGGGCCCACAAATGTGCTCTTAATCACATTTGGCTGCATTTAACAGATAATCCTCACATTTTTTTAAAAATCATTGTGAAAATTTGTTATGAATGTGTAAAATAAATTCGAAAATTCGACGAGAAATTCTAAAGTTTAAATCTTGTGATTTCTTTAAATTGTTTCAAAATTTGAAAATTAATTATTTATGGAGATTTATAAATGAAAAAAGCCGTTTTGCTACTATCACTAATTATTACTTTTTTATCAGCAGAAAAAGATACTTTAAAAAAACAGAACCCATTTTCTAAACAAAGAAATATTAATTTCGATATGGTTGATGAAATCAAAAAAGGTAAGCACCCTTTTTTAACAAAAAACTCTTTTGTCAATATTGAGTCACTAGGTTCTGATGATTTAAAATCTATGACTCCTCGTCAAATTAATCAATATATGGCTAGACATCAAGGCACTGAACTTCCTTGGCCAATGATAGTCAATGGTGATTCAGTGGATCCTGCTTATAAATACCCGTTCATGGTAAGATTTTCAAATCCTTATTATAACTCAGATACAAGTATTTATTGTGGTGGTGCTCTAATATCTGAAAATTGGGTACTAACGGCAGCTCATTGTTTTGATATGTTATCTGATGGCGATAGCGTTGATATGTTCTTCAGTGATCATAGTCGATATACTTCTGACGGTGAGATTAAAATTTCTTCTAGTGAAATTATTTTACATCCTGATTGGGATTCTTTCACTCAGGAAAATGATTTTGCTTTGATAAGAGTAGAAGGGTTATCTTTGAATTCAGAATGTCAAGAATCTCAAGTATGTATAAAACCTATTGATTTATTCTCAGGAAATCCAGATGGTCTTGATGCGTTTATTACTGGATGGGGAGATACATCCTTTGAAACAACTGATGATAATCCGGATGTTTTGCAACAGGCTAATGTTTCAATTTTATCAGATAGTGAATGTTATTCTTATTTAGGTGAAAACCTTGTTAGTGATAATATGCTTTGTGCTTGGGGAGGGAGTAATGGTATTTTGACAGATACTTGTCAAGGAGATAGTGGAGGCCCTCTATTTATTCAAAACTCATCAGGTGATTATGAACTCGTAGGTGTTACTAGTTGGGGATATGGTTGTGCTGCAAGTACTCCTGGTGTTTATGCTGAAGTTACATTTGCTACTAATTGGATTCAAGATACTATAGATAATTATAATAGCATATCTGATAACGATAGCTCTGCAGGTGCATGCTCAGATTTAAGTGATGGTGCTACAGATGCAGATGGTGATGGATGTACGGTCTATGTTGGCAACTCTGATTGGTGTGGTAATTATGATGATGATGATTTTGACTCAATGAGTATGTGTTGTGCGTGTGGAGGAGGTTCAAATACATGTATTGATTCGGGTGATGGTGCTACAGATACATATGGCGATGGATGTACAGCCTATTTTGGCAACTCTGATTGGTGTGGTAATTATGATGATGATGATTTTGACTCAATGAGTATGTGCTGTGCATGTGGAGGAGGTCAATATAATGATGATACAGATGATGATATTTGTTCTGAAGGATACGATTGTTTTGGAGTATGTGGAGGTGATGCAGTTGTAGATGAATGTGGTGTATGTGGTGGTTCAGGTCCTGAAGATAATTATGATTGCGAAGGTAATTATTGCGGGGGTCATTGCGAGGGTTCGTGTTCTGATATTAGTATAGATAGTTTGCCAACTCTCGAAGATCTTGGTCTTGACGAAACAGATTTAGAAGATGGTTCTGACCCTCTTGGATGGTTTGTATCATGTCAACAGGTTGTTTGGGAAGCGCATGTGAATGGAGGAGCGACCTGCGATTCAATGGTTCCTGGTTTTAATGGCATACTACTTAGCGATATATGCTGCGCAACTTGTTCTTTACCGACCGATGAATGTGGAGTTCCAGGTGGGGATAGTTCATCATGTGAAGATGAATGTGGGGTTCCAAATGGCCCAGGTTTAGGTGAAATAGGATCTATGGTTCTTCCTTGTGATTGTGATGGCAATATGTGGAATGAATATTGTTTTGATTCAGATTTAGATGGAGATGGAGATATTGCGACTGTTCAGTGGTTTTGTCCTAGCGATGTAGATGATGAATTCGTAGAAGGTTGTTCAGACCCTCAGCCAAATTGCGCTACAGACGATGAAGATGATTGTGATGTATGCGCAGGCGATGGCAGCACATGTTCAGCAGTAGAGTTGTCATTTAGCGCAGCTAGCAATGGTAGTGTAGATGTTTTATATTCAGGTGCTTCAAGACCTATTTCAGGTTTTCAGTTTGCAGTATCTGGCATGGAT
>MDTB01029048.1_pt1 | contig 15920 bp, 14 predicted proteins | sample 811161 | NCBI WGS metagenome assembly MDTB01 (sample SAMN05326650, study PRJNA326480) | marine metagenome | isolation source: seawater | place: Mediterranean Sea | collected 2009 | reverse complement strand
AAATAATATATTACTATTATATGCGCTTGTAGCTCAACTGGATAGAGCGCCTGACTTCGGATCAGGAGGTTCTGGGTTCGACTCCTAGCAGGCGCACCAATTTATTCGCCCATATTAATCAATGTTCCTTTTTCTCTAGCTTTAGAGAAAGATAAATAAAATATAATGATACTTAAACCTAAATAAACTAAATTGATACCATAAGCATAGTAAATATTTACATAACTTACCGTATCATTAATTAAAATGTTTCGCGCTTCATCAAAAATATAAACTAAGGGGAGTCCTTTAGCTAAAATTTGAAAAAAGCTAGGTAAGATTTCGATTGGGTAATATATGCATCCTAAAGGTGCAAGCAGAAATAAAGATGACCATGCTATATTTTCAAATGATGGTCCAAATCTCATTAAGCCTGCACTCACAAAAAGTCCAAGTGTAATTCCAAAAATATATAAGCTGAGAAAAAGAAAGAGCAAAGGTACTCCAAGTTTTAAAATTGAAATACCAAATAAAGGTGATGTAAGAATAATTGCAGGTACAAGACCAATTAAGGTTCTCACTAAAGCAGTGAAAATTAATGAGACTATAATTTCTTTTATTTTTAAAGGAGCAATAAAAAGATTAGTAAAATTCCTACTCCAAATTTCTTCCAAAAAAAGCATGTTGAAACTTATGCTCGATCTAAACAAAAAATCATAGAGAATTGCACATGTTAGGATAATTCCAACAGTATTATTATAATAATCACTATAAATTGTAAAAAATTTAGATATAAAACCCCAAAGAATAATTTGTATTGAGGGCCAATAAATTAAGTCTAAAATTCTTGGGAACGATCCTTTTATTAAATAAAAATGTCTTAAAAAAAGACCATACATCCTATCGTAATTCATTTTTTTCTTATCAGTTTTAAAAAAACCTCCTCTAAATTTTGTCTTCCGTGTTTTAAAATTAATTCTTTTGGTTTTCCCTGATCAATAATCGAACCATTTTTCATCATTAAAACAGATGAACATAATCTTTCAACTTCATTCATATTATGAGAAGCTAGTAAAATAGAGTTTGATTTTTCTTTTTGATAACTTTCTAAAAATGTTCTTACAAAGTCTCCTGTTTCTGGATCCAAAGATGCAGTTGGTTCGTCAAGAAGTAAAAGTATCGGGTCATTAATAATTGCCTTAGCTAAACCAACCCTATTTTTTTGGCCTGAAGAAAGTTCCCCTGTAATATTATTAATAATCTCAGTTAATCTTAATTTTTCACAAAGATAATCTATTTTTATATTAATGTCTTTAACACCATAAAGTTTCCCATAAACAATTAAATTTTGTCTTACAGTAAGTTTTTTTGGAAGTTCAATATATGGAGATATAAAATTTATTCTTTTGAGAGTCATGATCTTATTTTTTTCAATATCTTTATTTTCAATTAAAATTTTTCCATGTGAAGGTTTTAATAAACCTAGTATCATTCCAATTGTAGTTGTTTTACCACAGCCGTTTGGACCTAATAAACCAATTATTTGATTTTTTTTTATATCAAATGAAATATTTTTGACTGCTTCGATTTTATTAAAAGATTTGTGTAAAGATTTTATTTGAAGATAATTATCCATTGAATTTTGAAGCCCTTAAAAGTCGATCATTAATTGTTTTGCCCAATCCTATATTTTTAATTTTTTCAATAGCAATTGACTTAAATTTATCTTTTTTTATTCTTCTTAAAGTAAAATATAAGTTCCGTGCAGCTTCTTTTAAATCCCCATTTTTGGAAAGATAATAAACATTCTTTTGAAATTTGATATTTTTTTTAAGTAACAAATAGGCCTCATCTTCTCTTGGTTTTTTTATATTGAGTCTAATTGGTATTCCAGGTGAATAATGTATTTTCATTTGGCCAGGAGAGGAAGTTTGTAATGGATTTAATTCTAATCTCAAATTTTTTTTTAAGACCTTTTTAATTTCTGAATTTGATAATCCTCCAAGCCTTAATATTTTAGGTCGATCAACTAATGAAACAATTGTAGATTCAAGTCCAATTACTGAATTTCCTCCGTCTAATATAAATTTAATTTTGTTTCCAAAATCTTCCTCTACATGTTTTGAATTAACAGCACTTATTTTGGTAGATATATTTGCACTTGGTGCTGCTAATGGATAATCTAATAATTTTAAAAGTTTCCTAGCAACTTTATGCTTTGGAAATCTGACAGCAAGAGTTTCTTTTTTGTTTGTTACTTTTTTTGAAATTTTTGAATTTTTTTTCAGTCTTAAAATATAGGTTATTGGTCCTGGACTGAATTTATTATAAAGTTTTTGAAAATTTACTCCTATTTCACAATCTTTTTTTAATTCCATAAGACTATAATAATGAACAATAAGAGGGTTATTTTTTGGTCTCCTTTTAAGTTTAAAAATTTTCTTTACAGCTTTATCAGAATAAGCATTGGCAGCTAAACCATAAACAGTTTCTGTTGGAATTGCTACACAATCATGTTTATCAAGTATTTTTTTTGCTTTTTTAATATTTGAAAGATTATATTTCATGTATTATCAGAAATTAATATATGAAAGAAAAAAATATACAAAGTGATTATGATAATATGAGTCTGGAAGAACTGACTAAAGAGGCAAATATATTAATAGAATATTTAGAAAATCATAAAAATATCGAAAATGAGACTGTAAATTACCAAAATCTCTTAAAACTAAATAAATTAATTGAAAAGAAATTTCAAAAAAATGTAAAAGATATAAATCTTAAGACAAAAGAAGAGATATTTAAATTATTATCAAAAAAAAATGAAAAATAAGTTGAATAAAATTGCTAGCGATACCAATTTTTTCCTAAAAAAATTTATCGATAAACAAAAAAAAACTCCATTATTGAGACCAATGAATTATGGACTTTTTTCGGGTGGAAAAAAAATAAGATCAAAAATATTAATTGATGTTGGTAAAATTTTTAATGTTAAATACAAAAAATTAATTATCATTGGATCAGCAGTTGAGTGTATTCATTCCTATTCTTTAATTCATGATGATTTACCTTGTATGGATAACGATAATTTGAGAAGAGGCAAACTCTCAACTCATAAAAAATTTGGAGAGTCAACTGCGGTCTTAGCAGGGAACTCACTTTTAACAATGGCATATGAGATACTAAGTGATAAATTTCTTAAAATAGATAATTTGACCAAAATTGAACTTGTAAAAAAAATCTCAGAATGTTCAGGTCATTTAGGTATTGCTGGAGGTCAATATTTAGATCTTAGTTATGAGCACAAAAAAGTATCTAAAAAAAATATTATTGAAATGGAAATAAAAAAAACTGGTAAATTGTTTAATTTTTGTTGTGTTGCTCCATTGTTAATAAAAAGAAAAGAAAATAAAGAAATTAAACTTTTTGAAAACATTGGATCAGAAATAGGCTTATTATTTCAAATTGCAGATGACTTAATTGATTATTCTGGAAAATCCTCTTTAGCTGGAAAAAAAACTGGAAAAGATGAAAAACAAGGTAAGGCCACATTAATAAGTTTACTTGGCTATAAAAACGCTGTTAAATATAGTCAGAATTTAATTTTAAATTTAAACAAAAAAATTAAAAAATATGGTCCAAAATCAAAAGATCTTATTGATACATTAGACTATATTTTGTATCGCAAAAAATAATGAATTCTTATAAATTTTTAGATAAAATAAATTTTCCTGCTGATCTAAAAAAAATTTCTGAAGCAGACTTACAATATGTTTCTGATGAACTGCGAAAGGAAACAATTAATATTGTTTCTAAAACGGGTGGACATTTAGGTGCAAGTCTAGGTGTTGTAGAGTTGACTGTTGCTATTCATCATGTTTTTAATACTCCAAAAGATAAATTGATTTGGGATGTTGGTCATCAAACGTATCCTCACAAAATACTAACTGGAAGAAAAGATCAAATTAAAACCTTGCGCCAAGGAGGAGGTATATCTGGTTTTACGAAAAGGTCTGAGAGTGAGTATGATCCTTTTGGTGCAGCCCATAGTTCAACATCGATATCAGCTGCTTTAGGAATTGCAGAGGCAAATAGATTATCTAATAAAAAAGATAATGTAATTGCTGTAATAGGAGATGGAGCAATAAGTGGAGGGATGGCATATGAAGCTATGAATAATGCCGGTGCTTCTAAAACAAAAATGATAGTTGTTTTAAATGATAATGACATGTCCATTGCTAGACCAGCAGGTGCAATGGGAACTTATCTCGCAAAAATTTTTTCAGGTAAAATTTATTTTAGTTTGAGAGAAACAATTAAAATGATTATTTCATCCTTTTCAAAAAGATTTAGTGCTAAAGCTGGAAAAGCTGAGGATTTATTTAGATCAGCTGTTTCAGGTGGTACATTATTTAATTCTTTAGGTTTCTATTATATTGGTCCAATTGATGGTCATGATTTAAATACTTTAATTCCAATTCTAAAAAATGTAAGAGACTCTAAATACGAAGGTCCAATTTTAATTCATATCAAGACAAAAAAAGGTAAGGGATACTCTTATGCTGAAAATGCTAAAGACAATTATCATGGTGTGTCAAAATTTAATGTAAGCACAGGAGAACAAGTAAAAAATAAAAGTAAAATACCAACTTTTACAAAAGTTTTTTCAGATACGTTAATTCAACATGCAAAAAAAGATAGTAAAATTGTTGCTATTACTGCCGCTATGCCAGATGGAACTGGTTTAACCGATTTTGGAAAAGAATTTCCTGATAGAACCTTTGATGTAGGTATAGCAGAACAGCATGCTGTTACTTTTGCTGCAGGACTAGCAACTGAAAATTACAAACCGTATGCAGCAATTTACTCAACTTTTCTACAAAGAGCTTATGATCAGGTTATTCATGACGTCGCGATACAAAGTTTACCTGTAAGATTTGCAATTGATAGAGCGGGACTAGTTGGGGCTGATGGACCAACTCATGCAGGGTCTTTTGATATAACATATCTATCAACACTTCCAAATTTTATTATAATGGCTGCAAGCGATGAATCAGAGCTCGTAAGAATGATTAATACCTCAATTAATATTAATAATAGACCATCTGCCTTCAGATTTCCGAGGGGTTCAGGATTAGGAGTTTCTTTACCACCTATTGATGAGACAATAGAAATAGGTAAAGGAAAAGTTATTCAAGAGGGGAAAAAATTAGCTATATTAAATTTTGGTGCAAGATTAAATGAAACGATTAAAGCATCAGAAAACTTAAAAAAGAAAGGTATAAAAATAACAATTATAGATGCAAGATTTGCAAAACCTTTAGATGAAAATTTAATTTGGCAACTGGCAACAACCCATGAATCAATACTTACTATTGAGGAAGGATCAATAGGAGGGTTTGGCTCTCATGTATCTGACTTGTTATCAAAAAAAAGCTTACTAGATTCTAATTTAAAATTTAGATCTTTACTTTTACCTGATTTTTTTATTGAACAAGATACACCAGAAAATATGTATAAGCATGCTGGATTAGATGCAAAATCTATAGAGGAAAAAATTTTAGATTTAATAAATTCTAATATTATTTTACAGAAGCAAAAATAAATTTTTATTTACATTGTGCTTGGTGCATAAGATAATGATCTAGTAAGACACATGATAACATAGCTTCTCCAACGGGCACAGCTCTTATTCCAACACATGGATCATGTCTACCTTTGACTGATATAGAAGTGTTTTTTCCAAATTTATTTATAGTTTCTCTTTTTTTCAAAATTGATGAAGTTGGTTTGACTGCAAACGAAACAATAATTTCTTGTCCTGAAGATATCCCGCCTAAAATTCCTCCTGCATTATTTGATTTGAAAGTTATTCTTTTTTTATTTTGAAAAATTTCGTCTGAGTTATCTTCACCAGTTAACTGAGCAGAGTTCATCCCAGAACCAATATTAACTCCTTTGACAGCGTTTATACTCATCATGGCTGACGCAATATCGGCGTCTAATTTTGAATATATAGGTGCTCCTAAACCAGGAGGAATTCCATTTACTCGAACTTCAATAATGGCCCCACAAGATGATCCTGATTTTCTAATACTCAATAAATATTTTTCCCATAATTTAATCATAGATTTATCAGGACAAAAAAATGGGTTTTTATAAATAATTTTTTCATCCCATTTTTTTGTATCACATCCTAAAATACCTAATTGAGTCACTGCACCAGTAATTTTAAATTTGTTTCCTAATTTTTGCTTTAGCACCTTTTTAGCTATAGCACCTGCCGCAACTCTTGCTGCAGTCTCTCTAGCTGATGATCTACCACCACCTCTAAAATCTCGTATCCCATATTTCTTAAAATATGTAAAGTCTGCATGACCTGGTCTAAATTTATTTTTTATATCACTATAATCTTTTGATCTCATATCTTCATTATTTATTATCAGCGAAATTGGTGTTCCAGTGGTTTTTCCATCAAAAACACCAGATAGAATTTTTACTTGATCACTCTCTTTTCTTTGAGTAGTAAATTTTGATTGTCCTGGTTTTCTTTTATCTAAATATTTTTGAATATCTTGTTCCTTAAGATCAATTAAAGGAGGGCAACCATCAATAATACATCCAATAGCAGGGCCGTGAGACTCTCCCCAGGTTGTGAAACGAAATAACTTTCCAAAAGTATTAAATGACATTATTTATAGTATATAGATTATTTTGTTTAAATTATGAAAGAAAAAAATTCTTTAGGGCTAGATAAATGTTTTATGGACACTAATGAACCATTTGTTTTATTTGAAAAATGGTTTGATGAGGCAAAGAAAAAAGAATTAAATGATCCAAATGCTCTTGCGTTAGCTACATCAACAAAAAATGGGATCCCATCTGTAAGGATGGTTCTTCTTAAAGGTTTTAATAAGGATGGTTTTAAATTTTATACAAATTTAGACAGTCAAAAAAGTAATGAAATAAAAAACAATCCAAATGTATCAATGTGTTTTCATTGGAAAAGTTTACTAAGGCAGATCAGAATAAATGGTAAAGTCACCAAGGTTTCAGATGAAATTGCAAACAAATATTATGACACAAGAGCATATGAAAGTAGAATAGGTGCATGGGCATCTAAACAAAGTTCAATTTTGAATAGCAGATCTGAACTTAAAGACAACATCGAAAAATATAAAAAAAAGTTTAAAGATGAAGATAACGTTCCAAGACCAAATCACTGGTCTGGTTGGAATTTAAAACCAAACAATTTTGAATTTTGGTTAGATGGTGAAAATAGAATTCATGAGAGATTAAAATATGTTATTAATTCAAAAGGTAGTTGGAATAAAATACTACTTAGTCCCTAAAAATTCCTTGCCAAAGAAAATGAGGTAAGATTATTTAATATTTCTTTTTCTTTACAATTTTTAAAAATTGAAAGAGAGCTCGAAGCTAAATCTATATAATGTTGAGCTTTTTTATAACAATCATCAATGATTTTATATTTATTAATTAAATTTAAAATATAATCTAAGTCATCATCGTTTCTTTTATCTTTTATAAAAAGATTTTTTATAAATTCTTTTTCGGAACTATTTATTTTTTGAAAAAGTAGAATAACTGGTAAAGTTATTTTTCCCTCAAAAAAATCTTGACCAATTTTTTTTCCAAAAATTTTTAAATTAGAATTATAATCTAAAGTATCATCAGCAATTTGAAATGTAAGACCCAAATTTTTTCCATAGAATTCTAAAGCTTCTTTTTGTTTTGTATCTACGTTTGCTAAAATAGCTCCAACTTTTGTTGCTGCCGAAAAAAGCTCTGCTGTTTTTGCGGCTATGATTTTAAGATATGTTTCTTCAAGCATATCGACTTCACCTTTATGTTGTAATTGAAGAATTTCTCCCTGAGCAATTGTAGAAGATGTTGAAGAAAGTAATTTTAAGATTTCAATATCTCCATCATCTACCATCATCTCAAAACATCTACTCAACAAATAATCACCAACTAGGATTGAAGAATGATTATTCCAAATTTTATTAAGTGTTTTTTTTCCTCTTCGGATCTGGCCATTATCAATTACATCATCATGCATTAATGTAGCGCCATGGATTAATTCTACACATGCTGCAAGATTTATATCTCTAGAACCTTTTGTATAACCACATAATTTACCTGCACCTAATGTTAGAAGAGCCCTTAATCTTTTCCCACCAGTTTCGATGTGATACTTAGTCATCTTATTTGCTAGCAGAACTTCACTTGTGAGCTTAGATTTTATCCTCTCTTCTACTAGAACTAATTTTTCTTCAACTGAGTTTTTTAACTGAAAGTAAGAGTTATTAATTTGATCTTGTAGTTTAACAACAGTTCCCATAGGTTATAAAATATTACATAAAATTTAATTTATTACTTATCAATTGACGCACCTAAAACTTCAATTATAAGTAGTCTTTATTATCATTAAAAACTTCTATAAAGGTTTCAGATGTTCTCATTTTTCAAAAAAAAAAAAATTATTCCCCATATCAGGCTAAATGGAGTTATTGGCAATGTAGGAAAATTTAAACAAGGAATAGATTTTTCGGGTCAAGAAGAACTTATTTCAAAAGCATTTTCTATTAAAAAAGCTTTAAGTGTCGCAATCACAATTAATTCTCCAGGTGGTTCTCCAGTTCAATCACATATGATCTATAATTACATAAGATACCAAGCAAAAAAACATAAAAAAAAAGTAATTGTTTTTGCTGAGGATGTCGCTGCATCAGGAGGCTATTTGATAGCGTGTGCTGGAGATGAGATTTATTCAAACTCAAGTTCAATCATTGGTTCAATAGGGGTAATTTATTCATCATTTGGATTTACAGAATTAATTAAAAAAGTAGGCGTTGAAAGACGAGTTCATACTGCAGGAAAAAACAAAAGTACGTTAGATCCTTTTTTAGAGGAAAAGGATGAAGATATTAAAAGGTTAAAAAAGATTCAATTAGATTTACACCAAGATTTTATAGATGTTGTGGAAAACAGCAGAGGATCAAAACTACAAAAAAACGAAATCGAATTATTTTCTGGAGAGTTCTGGTCTGGTCAAAAAGCAAAACAATTAGGTTTGATTGATGGAATTGGGGATTTAAATCAAATTCTAAAAGAAAAATATGGCGACGATATTGTTATAAAAAAATTTGAAAAGTCTAAAAGTTGGCTAAGTAAAAAACTTTCTTCATCAAATGATAAGCTTGAACAATTGGTAAATGTGCTTGATGAGAGATCAATTTGGCAAAGATATGGTCTCTAAAAAAAAGAAAAAAAAAGAAAATGCACTGTCTTTTCAAGAGACAATATTAAATTTACAAAAGTTTTGGAGTAAACAAGGTTGTGTAATTTTACAACCATATGATTTAGAGGTAGGTGCTGGTACTTTTCATCCTGCAACAACCTTGAGATCACTCGGACCAAGATCTTGGAAAGCAGCTTACGTTCAGCCGTCAAGAAGACCTGCGGACGGACGTTATGGAAATAATCCGAATAGACTTCAACATTATTATCAATTTCAAGTGATTATCAAACCTTCGTTAGAAAATATTAAAAAACTTTATTTAAATAGCTTGTCTATAATTGGAATAAATCACTCCTTTCATGATATAAGATTTATAGAAGATGATTGGGAAAGTCCTACTCTAGGAGCAGCAGGATTAGGATGGGAAGTTTGGTGTGACGGGATGGAAATTACGCAGTTTACCTACTTTCAACAAATGGCTGGCTTTGAATGCAAACCTGTATCAGTTGAAATAACTTATGGTTTAGAAAGAATTTGCATGTTTACTCAACAAAAAAAAAATGTTTATGATCTTGATTGGAATAACGATGGTGTAAAATATCGAGACGTATTTTTTCAATCTGAAAAAGAATTTTTACAATATAATTTTGAGTATGCTGATACTGAAAAACTTTTTAAAATCTTTGATATGTATGAAGATGAAGCTATTTCTTTAACTAAAAATAAGGTCTCTTTACCAGCTTATGATCAATGTTTAAAAGCGAGTCATATTTTTAATGTATTAGATGCCAGGGGCGCAATAAGCGTTGCAGAGAGGGCTGAGTATATCAGTAGAATCAGAAACATAGTAAAATTAGCTGCCGAGATTTGGTTAACAACTCAAAAAATTTAATTCAATGTCGGAACTTTTTCTTGAATTTTTTAGTGAAGAAATCCCAGTTTCTCTTCAAAAAAATTTAAGAACAGAATTATTAAAGGATATTAATGATATGTTTAATAATAACTTAATAAAATCAAAAAAAAAATTTTCAATCTCTACCCCTAATAGATTATTAATTGTTTTTCAAGGTCTTGATAAAGAGGTAATCATTAAATCAGAGGAAATAAAAGGTCCAAATACTTCTTCTTCAGCTGAATCACTCGTTGGTTTTTTAAAATCTCATAAGATTAATAAAAAGGATATTTATAAAAAAAAAATAGATAAAGGAGAATTTTATTTTTTTAAGACTAAGAAAAAAAGATTAAAAATAATTGATTTACTTAAAGATAAACTTCCTAGGATAATTGGTAATATTAAGTGGAAAAAATCAATGAAATGGGGAAATTTTGATCTTAATTGGGGTAGACCTCTAAAATCAATTTTGTGTTTATTTGATAAAAAAATAGTTAGCTTTCAATTAAATCATCTTAAATCCTCTAATTTCACGTTTATAGATAAAGACTTAGAACAAAATAAGAAAACCTTTAATGACTTCCATTCATATAAAAATTATTTTGAAAAATTAGGAATAATTTTAGATCAAGAAAAAAGAAAGAATAAGATTGAAAAAGATATTAAGAAAGTCCTTGTTAAAAAGAATTTAAAGATAAATGATAATAAAAAATTATTAGATGAAGTTACTAATATTGTAGAACAACCATTTATAATTGAGTGTTCATTTGATAAAAAATTTTTGTCAATTCCAAAAGAGATTTTAATACTGGCAATGCAATCTCATCAAAAATATTTTCCACTGTTTACAAAAAAAGATGAAATCACAAATGAATTTATAGTTGTTGCAAATAATAGAGATAGAAAAGGATTAATTAAAATAGGAAATGAAAGAGTAATAGATGCCAGATTAGCTGACGCTGAGTTTTTCTGGAATAAAGATAAATCACAAAATTTAGTAAAAAAAGTCTCTGAGCTTAAATCTAAGTATTTTTTTAATAGTCTTGGTACTTATTTTGACAAAGTTCAGAGAATGAGAAAATTAGGGGGTGTGATTTCAGATGAACTATTAATAAGCAAAGATAAAGTAGAGCTTTCAGTTTCAATTTGTAAAACTGACTTGATTTCTGATAGTGTGAATGAATTTCCAGAACTTCAAGGTATAATGGGAGGTCATCTATCTTATGCACAAGGTTTTGATAAAGATGTTGTTGATGCTATTAAGGATCAGTACTTACCAATAGGATTAGATTCTGAGACTCCCAAAAAACCATACAGTATTACTCTTTCATTGGCTGACAAGATTGATACCTTAACTGGTTTTTTTGGGATTAACGAAAAACCATCTAGTTCTAAAGATCCTTATGCCTTAAGAAGATTAGCTCTTGGTATAATAAGATTAATCATAGAAAATAAAAAAGATTTAAAAATTATTGATTACATATCATATTCTTCAAATAGTTATTTAGAACAGGATATAAATTTTTCAAATGATAATTTAGTAAAAGATGTTTCAAACTTTTTAAAAGATAGATTTAAATATTATTTGAAGGAAAAAAATATAAGACATGATATTATTGAGGCAACAACAAAAGTATTAAATATTAATCAACTTTCGAATGCTTTTGAAAAAGCAAAAAGTCTTAACAAAGTTATTAATAAATCAGTTGGTGAGGATATTGTTTCAACATACAAAAGAGCATCTAAAATTTTACACTCAGAAGTGAGAGATATTCATAAAGATCTCTCGAATGAGACTGATCCAGGAATCTTTAAAAATGAATTTGAGAAAGATCTTTATAAAAAAACAAATGAATTAAACAAGTATCTTTCTGGGATTTCTAAAAATCAAAATTTTGATGAAACATTAATCATATTGTCTAATGCTAAAAAGGAAGTTTTTGATTTTTTTGATAATGTTAAAGTTAATGATGAAAACGAAGCAGTAAAAAAAAATAGATTGGAACTAATCAATTTCTTCTGTAAAACCTATGAAAATTTTATAAATTTTCAATTGATAGAAGATATTAATGACTAAATTAATTTTTAATTTTAGTTCTAAAAGGGTAAAGGATATCAAGTTTCCTAAAAATATTTTAGGTGGTAAGGGTGCAAATCTCTCTGAAATGGGAAGAATGGGTTTACCTGTGCCACCTGGTTTCACAATTACAACTAATGTTTGTAAATTATTCTACAAAAACAAAAAAAAACTTAATTCAAAAATAATAAATAATATCAAAAAGGAATTAAAGGTCATAGAAAGAGATGTAAATAAAAAGTTTGGAGATTTAAAAAATCCTTTGTTGTTATCTGTTAGATCTGGTGCAAGAGTTTCAATGCCTGGCATGATGGATACCATACTAAATCTTGGATTAAATGATAAAACAGTTTTAGCTTTGTCAATAAAAACTTCTAATGGAAGGTTTGCAAAGGACAGTTATAGAAGATTTATTCAAATGTATGGAAATGTAGTTTTGGGTATAGAAAGTCATTATTTTGAGGAATTAATTGAGAATTATAAATTAACAAAAGGCGTTTTATTAGATACTGAACTAAATGAAAAAGATTGGGATGGAATAATTGATGACTTTAAAAAAATTGTTAAAGAAAAAACCAATAAAAATTTTCCGCAAGATGTTTATGAACAATTATTAGGAGCAATTAGAGCAGTTTTTTTATCTTGGGAGAGCAATAGAGCAATTGTTTATAGAAAAATAAATCAAATTTCATCTGAATGGGGAACAGCAGTAAATATTCAGTCTATGGTTTTTGGTAACATGGGTGACGATTGTGCAACTGGTGTAGTATTTACAAGAAACCCATCAAATGGATTGAAAGATATTTATGGTGAATATTTAATCAATGCTCAAGGCGAGGATGTTGTTGCTGGTACAAGAACGCCACAATATATAACAAATAAAGCTCTAAGAGAGTCCAAAGTAAAAGGTTCTTCAATGGAGGAACTGATGCCAAAAGTTTATTATCAACTAAAGAAAATTTTAAGAAAATTAGAAATTCACTATAAAGATATGCAAGATGTTGAATTTACTGTTGAAAATAATAAGTTGTGGATTTTGCAAACAAGGTCTGGAAAGAGAACATCAAAATCTGCTGTTAAAATTGCAGTAGATATGGTTAAAGAAAAATTAATTTCAAAAAAACAAGCAATTTTAAGGATTGATCCCAATTCATTAGACACATTACTTCATCCAACTTTAGATGAGGATAGCACAATTAAAGTTATAGCTAATGGATTACCATCTTCACCTGGTGCTGCAAGTGGAAAAGTTGTTTTTACATCTGAAGAAGCTGAAAGATTAAACGATATGATGCAAGATACTATTTTAGTTAGAGAAGAAACTTCTCCAGAGGACATTCAAGGTATGCACGCATCAAAGGGAATTTTAACTGCAAGAGGAGGCATGACAAGTCATGCAGCTGTTGTAGCTCGAGGCATGGGAAGACCTTGTGTATCTGGTTCTAGTGAGATTGATATAAATTACGAAAAAAAAATGTTTAAAACTAATAATATAGAAGTAAAAGAAGGAGACGTTATTACTATTGATGGCTCAACTGGAAGAATTATTCTGGGAAACGTCCGTACCGTTAAACCTGAAATATCAGGTGATTTTTCAAAATTGATGAGCTGGGCAGATAATATTAGAAAACTTAAAGTTCGAACCAACTCTGAAACACCTCAGGATACAAAAAATGCTAGAGAATTTGGTGCTGAAGGTATTGGTCTTTGTAGAACTGAGCATATGTTTTTTGATGAAGAAAGAATTTTATCAGTGAGACAGATGATCTTATCAAATAATAAATTGGATAGGGACAAAGCACTTGCAAAATTGTTACCTCATCAAAAAAAAGACTTTATGGAAATTTTTAAGATAATGAGTGGATTACCAGTAAATGTAAGATTATTGGATCCTCCATTGCATGAATTTTTACCAAATTCTGAGAAAGAAATTTCTGAAGTTGCAAAAGCAGTTGGTACAGATGTTCAAAACGTAAAATCAAGAATATCTGAACTTCATGAGCAAAATCCTATGTTAGGACATAGAGGATGCAGATTAGGAATTTCTTATCCTGAAATTTATGAAATGCAATGTAGAGCAATTTTTGAGGCACTAGTTGAATTACGAAATAAAAAAATAAAAGTCGCTTTTCCAGAAATAATGATTCCGCTAGTATCTACAGAGGCTGAAATAAAGATTATGAAAGAACTAGTTCAAAATATTGCGAAAAAAGTTCAAAAAGAAAATAATATCAAAATTAACTTTATGGTAGGTACGATGATTGAACTTCCTAGAGCAGCTATCAAAGCTCAAGATATAGCAAGACATGCCAACTTTTTTAGTTTTGGGACAAATGATTTAACACAAACAACTTTTGGTATCAGCAGAGATGATAGTGGAAAATTTTTAAATGATTATATTGATAATAAAATTTTTTCAATTGATCCATTTATTTCAATTGACGACGGAGTAAAAGATTTAATAGAAATAGCTGTAATAAAAGGAAAAAAACAAAAAAAAAATATTAAGTTAGGAATTTGTGGTGAACATGGAGGCGATCCAAAAAGTATCTTTTTTTGCTCAAAAATAGGTTTAGATTATGTTTCTTGCTCTCCATATAGAGTTCCTATAGCAAGGCTAGCTGCTGCTCAAGCAGAAATAAGTAAAAATAATAAAATTTAAATTTTCTATTTATAAAATTTTAATTGTAAATCATTATATTTTCCCAGCGAAGGGTCTCTCAAATAAAAGATATGCTGGTCATTTAATCGATCATTAATGTATTTCCATTTCCTTTTTAAATTATCTTTTAAAAATTTAGCATTTGCTCCTCTGCCATCACAAATTATAATTGTCCCAGGAGTATAAAAATATTCAAACTTTAAAATATCACAAACCATTGGCATCATATCTTTATGTCTAGTGCTAATACCGTTAACATCTTTTTTAACTTTAAATTGTTCAGGGCCATCTAGATATATAAAATCTGGGTTGCAAAGTGGTAATTTTTTATACTGAGTACAAATCCTATTATTAAAAGTTGTCATTTCAACTTCTGAAAAATTATAGCTAATATTAATTTTGTTTGTAATTCGATATTGATTATTAAATTTATTAATTCGATTTCTCGTATTAACTAAATATTTCTTTTGGTTTTCTAAAACAAATAGCTCAAATGGATTATTTCTTCTTAAAAATTTAACTTTTTTATTAAATTTAAGTTTTAAATCTCTTAAAGCTAAACTAAAAATTAAGGTCGACCAGCCTGACCCGAACTCAAGAATAGTCGTTCGCTTATTAATTAGAATAAACTGATATAGACGATATAGATCATTTAAGTTTGGCAAATATTTTTCATTTTTTGTCATTTGATTTACTTGAGATTTTCGCTTTTTACTTAAATTGACAACAAAACTTAATTTTTTTTTACTAAAAAAGTTTTCTATAAATTTAATGCTTTTTTTTTTCGGAATCTTCAATTGTGCCATTTTACAATATTAATTAATATAAATGTTTTATCATTACTTTAAGATATCTAACATATTTTTAATATTAAAAAGGAGGGGGCGTTCTGTTGTCCGATCCAAATCAATACATAACATAATATATGACTTTTTTTGAAAGTACATATTAGGGTACATAGTTAATCTAGGATTTCTTTGTGATGACTTTGTAATTGAGGTTTCTTTCTGATATGTAATTCTCAAGTGAAATTAAATTGGATTATTTT
>MDTB01092629.1_pt1 | contig 15924 bp, 13 predicted proteins | sample 811161 | NCBI WGS metagenome assembly MDTB01 (sample SAMN05326650, study PRJNA326480) | marine metagenome | isolation source: seawater | place: Mediterranean Sea | collected 2009 | reverse complement strand
TTAATCAAAATCTTTTAAACAAATTATCAAATAATCTTAAGGTGTTTGAGTCATATAATAATAAAGTTTTGATTTCATTTATAATTATTTATACGTACAATAAAAACGCAACTTATTTAATTGGTTGGAATAATGATTTAGGATATAAAAATAACAGTCATTATTCTTTAATATGGAAAGCTATAAATTATTTAAAAAATAATAATTACAAATATTTTGATTTAGGTGGTATTGATATAATAAATAATCCTAATGTGAGTCATTTTAAATTAGGAATTTCAAAAGATGTATCAGAATTTTATGGTGATATAATTAAATATTAATATGCGAAATAAATATCTTATCAATATAGCTTTTTTTCTCTCATGTTTTCCTTATATAGCATTTCCACCAATCCCATTTACACATGTTCAATATCCTATCTTTTTAATTGTTATAATCATTTTTTTGAAAGATTTTTATGTACAAAAATGTAAATTAAATAAATTAGAAATTTATTTTTTAATATTAGGAATTATTTCATTAGTTTATATTAACGAAAACCTAAGTACCTTAGACTATCGTTTTCAAAAAAGAATAGGAATAATTATGGCATTTTTAATCTTTTATTCTTTTAGAAGATATTTTCATTTAATTAATGTTAATTTATTTAAATCAGTAATCATAATAAATATTCTTTTATTTTTGTTTCAGTTGACGTATCCTTATTTATTCAAAATAATTTTTGAAAATTTTTTAAGCGAAATTAAAGTTGTTACTGCTAACTATAGGGGGATGACCTCTGTCACTCCTGAGCCTTCAAATTTCTCAGTTATTTCTATATATTATATAATATTAGGTTCTTTTTTTTATTGGAACAATAAAATCTCCTTAAAATTTTTCATTATTACTATTATTTCTAGTTGTTTATTTATATTTTTTTCTAAATCAGCTACTGGTTACATGTTGTTACCTTTTGCTCTTTTAATATCTATGTTTTCATTAAAAATAAAAACTATTTATAAATTTAATATTTTATTCATTATTATTTTTTTATCATTTGTTACAATCTACAATTCTGACTTTTTACAATCCATGTCTTTTAATAATAGAGCTTTGTCAGTAATTTATAGTTTTTTTTATGAAGATGATTTGATTAACATACTTTATCGAGATGAATCTATTGCTCATAGGTTAGTAACTGTTTTTATGGGATATCAAAGTTTATTAGATGGAAACATATTTGGACAAGGTATTGGAAGCATATATCTTAAAGGTCATGAAATTTTTGATAATAACTCTTTTTTAACAAAACATTTTTATGAACGAAGAATTTATGCACCAAATGATCTTTCGCAGTTATCAATGTATATTGTAGAACTTGGTGTATTATTTATTATATTAATAATTCTTCTTTTTTTTAACATAAAACTTAACATTAAAAACTTTTTTACTAAATCTGTATCAATGCTATTATTAATTGTATCATTTTCAATAGTAAACCCAATAATTATGATTTTATTTGCTTTAAATTTTAATTCGAATAAGTCAAAAATACTATAATAAAAATCATAAAATGAAAATTTTTATAAATGCATGTAACATACATATAGGTGGTGGAAAAGTTTTATTGGACGATCTAATTAAAAGTTTTGATCAAAGAAATAAGAATAGTTATTTTTTTATAATAGATAAAAGATATAAAAATCCAAAATTAGATACAAAAACAAATTTTAAAATTTTGAAAATTAATAGATTTTTTAGATTTTTCATTGATTTTTATTTATTATTTAACATTCAAAAAAAAGATAAACTAATAATTTTTACAAATTTACCGCCATTATTTAAATTTAATAATAACATCACCTTAATCTTGTCTAGTAAATTTTATATAGATAAATATTCTTTAAAAGATACACAATTGATAATTAGGCTTCAAATGTTTTTTCAGAAAATATTTTTTAATATTTTTATTAAAAATATAAGTAAATTGATTGTTCCCACATTAAGCATGTACAATCTTGCAAAAATAAAAATTGATATAAATAAAATTAGTATATTTCCATTTAAATTTAATGACTTAAAAAGCAATGAATATAATAATGGTAAAAAAAATCATTTTATATATGTCGCTAGTGGTCAAGAATACAAAAATCATTTAAATCTTTTCAAGTGTTGGAAACATCTAGAAAATGAAAATATAAATTTAAAATTAGTTGTAACACTTTCTAATAAAGAATTTAAAAATATTACAAATAAAAGTAATTATAGCGGTAAAAATATAATTAACTACTCAAACATCAGTAGAAATGAATTAATAAAATTATATTTTTTATCTAAAGCACTTATTTATCCTTCATTCTTTGAGTCTTATGCTCTTCCTTTAGTTGAAGCAAATATTATTAAACTTCCAATAATAGCCTCTGAATTAGATTATGTTAGAGATATAGTTGATCCTGATGAAACTTTTAATCCTCACTCATCTATTTCAATGTATAGATCAATAAGAAGATTTCTAGATATTCCTGAAGATAAAGTAAAAATTAATACTCCTTATGATTTCATTAATAATTATATAGATGAAAAATACTAAAATAATAATCTTATGTGGAGGTAAGGGAAAAAGATTAAGACCTCTAACAAATAATACACCTAAACCACTCATAAGGGTAAATAATAAAGAAATTCTAAAATATATAATTGAAAATTTAATTAAGCAAAATTATAAAAATATTACTTTAGCAACTGGTTATAAGTCAGATAAATTTAAAAGTTTTTTAATAAAAAATAAATTCAATGCCAATATTAGTATTATTAATTCTGGAGACACTGATATAATTAATAGAATTAAAGCTTGTATAAAAGGCTATCTAAATGATTTTATAGTATTATATGGAGATACTATTTCTAATGTAAAAATATCTGAGTTAATTAAATATTCATATAAGAGTAAAACAAATAAGATTACTATTACAGCTTGGTCTCCTGCAACTAAATTTGGTATATTAGAATTTGATAAAATGAACAATTTAATAAAATTTAATGAAAAACCAAATTATTTTTATTGGATTAATATTGGTTATATTCATTTTAAGTCAATTAATCATATTAATATAGCTAAATTTAAATATTGGGAAAATTTTTTATATTCCTTAACTAAAAATAATAATATAAAAGTTTACAAACACTATGGTAAACATATTACAATAAATTCAATTGATGAACTAAACACTTCTAAAAGAGAAATTAAAAAATTATAAATGAATATTTTTTGGAAAAATAAAAAAATACTTATAACTGGTATTAATGGTTTTGTTGGAGGAAATTTAGCTTCCAAACTAATTAAAAATAAAGCTAAGGTATTTGGTTTAGTAAGAGGTTCTGATCATAATTCATACCTTTATTATGAAAATATTTACAAAAAGTGCAAAATAATAAATGGAGATTTAACAAATAAAGATTTGTTAGAAAAAATTATAATTGAAAACAAAATTCAGATCGTTTACCACTTAGCTGCTCAAGTTGAGGTTGGTGTAGCCTTAGATAATCCTTATGATACATTTGAGACTAATATTAGAGGTACATATTCATTACTGCAAGTTCTAGCTAAAAATAAAAAATATATAAAATCTATAATCATTGCCTCAAGCGACAAAGCATATGGTGAATACCCTAAATCTAAACTACCGTATAAGGAAACTTATGACTTGAGACCCAAATATCCATACGATATATCGAAAGCTGCAGCAGATCTAATATCTCAATGGTATTCAAATCTCCCAAATAAATTACCATTAATTGTTACAAGATTTGCAAATATTTATGGGCCAGGACAATTAAACTTTTCTGCTTTAATTCCTGATATAATTAAATCTGCATTAGGTTATAAAAATTTTATACCTCGCTCAGATGGTAAACATAAAAGAGATTACCTTTATATTGATGATGTGATTGAACTATATTTAAATATAGCAAGAAAATTATATAAAAATAAAACTAAATTTTCTGGTGAAATTTATAATGCAGGTACGAACAATTTTTACCAAGTAAAGCAAGTAATTAGTTTTATTTATAAAAAATTAAATAATGAAAAAAAATTAAAGCAAATTATAAAAAAAATGAAAAATAAAAAAACTAAAGGTGAAATATTTATTCAATCAATGGATTATAAAAAAGTTGATAAAGACTTTTTATGGAAACCTAAAATAAATTTTAAAGATGGTATCGATAAAAGTATAGTATGGTATTCAAAGTATCTAAAAGATAATTCTTGAATTATGTGTGGAGTGATCGCTAGTCAAGGTAACTTTAAAATAAATTTCTTAAAAAATGGTTTAAAGAATATCTTGCATAGAGGACCTGATTATAATTCTTATTTTATTGATGAAAAATCTAAAACTTTTTTAGGTCATGCGCGATTATCAATACTGGATCTTTCTAAAAATGGCAATCAACCGATGCACTATCAAAATGATGAATTGATAATTGTATTTAATGGAGAAATATATAATTATTTAGATTTAAAAGAAAAGTATTTGATAAATGAGAAAAATATTAAAAGCACAACTGACACAGAAGTAATACTTTTTTTATTTAAAAAATTTCATACAAGTTTTGTCAATTATTTGAATGGAATGTTCTGTATTATTATCTATGAAAAAAAAACCAAAAATTTATATGTGTTTAGGGATAGATTTGGAATAAAACCAATTTATTATTTTAATTCTGATTATGGAATATGTTTTTCTAGCGAGATGAAGGGATTATTAGAAATTATAAAAGAAAATGATAATGATAAAATTAATAGATATTCTATATTTAATTATCTAAAATACTTATGGAATCCAACTTCAGACACACTTTTTAAAAGTATGAAAAAATTTTTGCCAGGTCATTATATGGTAATTAAAGATTCTAAAATCAAAGAATATAAATCTTGGTTAAACTTTTCAAAAAAAATAAATAATAAAATATCATTAAAAGAAATAAAAAATAATGTTTATAATAAATTAAAAAAAGCAGTAGAAAGTCAAATGATTGCTGACGTTCCGGTGGGATGTTTTCTATCGGGCGGACTTGACTCTAGTGCAATTGCTTACTTTGCAAGTAAAGTAAACCCTCAGATACAATGTTATGTAATTAACATAATCGGAGATAAGTCAGTATTTAATGATGATTTAAAATATGCAAAAATAATAACAAAAAAATTAAATCTAAAACTCAATATTATTGATGTTGACTCAAAATCAATGGCAAAAGATTTAGAAAAAATGATTTATCATTTAGAAGAGCCTATTGCTGATCCTTCAGCTCTATATGTAAAATATATTTCTGCAGTAGCTAGATCTCATGGAATTAAAGTCTTATTATCAGGTGTTGGAGGTGACGATATCTTTTCGGGATACAGAAGACATTTGACAATTAATTTTTATGAATACTTAAAATATATTCCATTTCAATTAATAAATGTATTTAAAAAATTTACAGCAAATAATTTCTTTATATTAAGAATGAGAAGATTAAATAAGTTTTTCTGCTCATATGATTCAGATAAAAATCAACAATTAATAAATCTATTTACTTGGACAGATAATAAAATTTTAAAACTATTATTTAAAAATAAGAGTAATGATTTATTTGACTTAGATAGATTAAAGAATCCCTTTGAGAAATATTTAGAACAAAATAACTTTCATAATGATTCTTTATCTAAAATTTTATCATTAGAGCAACGTTTTTTTCTTACTGAACATAATCTCATTTATAATGATAAAATGTCCATGTCTGAATCAATAGAAGTTAGAGTGCCATATCTAGATTATGAATTAGTTGATTTTGTAAATAGTATACCAAACTATTATAAAATCAAAAAATTTAATACAAAGTGGATATTAAAAGAAACTATGTCTGATTATTTACCCAAAGAAATTATTTATAGAAAAAAAGTTGGATTTGGTGCTCCAATTAGAAGCTGGATAAAAAAAGATTTAAAATATTTAGTTAATGATCTTTTGTCTGAAAAAAATATTAAAAAAAGAGATATTTTTGAATATAGTGCTATAAAGAAGCTAATAAAAAATAACGATCTTGGTATTATTGATGCATCATACAGTATTCTTTCACTTATGTGTATTGAAATTTGGTTAAGAAAATTCTATGACAATAAAAATAAAGTTTAAAAATTGAAAAAAATTCTTCAAAACTTAAAAAATGGTAAAACAATATTAGAAGATTTACCGATACCTTCAATTACTGAGGACGAAATTCTTATAAAAACTGAAAAATCTCTAATCTCAGTTGGAACAGAAAGTATGTTACTTAATTTTGCTAATTCAAATTTAATTAACAAAGCAATTAACCACAAAGATAGAGTAAAGGATGTATTAAAAAAAATAAAAAATGAAGGAGTTATAAAAACTTATAATGCTGTAAATTATAAACTTTCAGAACCAATTGAATTGGGATATTCAAATTGTGGTAAGGTTATAAAAATTGGAAATAATGTTAGGGGTTTTAAAGTTGGAGATAGGGTTGTCAGTAATAAATCTCATTCTGAATACGTTGTGTCCTCAGAAAATTTTACAGTCAAAGTCCCAAGTGAAGTTATTGCTGAACACGCTTGTTTTGCAATTTTAGGTTCTGTTGCTTTAAATGCAATTAGAATAGCAAAACCAGAAATTGGTGAAAATTGTGCAGTAATTGGAATGGGTTTAGTGGGCATTTTAACATCACAGCTGTTAAAAGCAAATGGATGTAATGTTATGGGTGTTGATATTAATGATGAAAAATTAAAATTTACTGAAAATTTAGGAATTACATCATTAAAAAATAACAATGATCTGAAAAATAAAATTGATTTTTTAACTAAAAATTTAGGTTGTGACCATGTATTTATAGCAACAAATTTCAAGAATAGCTCATCACTAGATGTAGCAAGTAAAATTTCAAGAAATAGAGGAAAAATAATTCTTATTGGTGATGCTGATATAACTTTTAATAGAAATATTTTATATAAAAAAGAATTATCTTTTTATGTGTCAAGGTCATATGGACCAGGTAGGTATGATTATGAATTTGAAAATAAAAATTATAAATTTCCTTATGAATATATTAGATGGACTTTAACATCTAATATTTCAACATTTCTAGAATTGATTAAAAAAAACAAAATTAGTCTATCGCCACTAATTACACATAAATTTAAATTTGAAGATTCATTAAGCGCTTTTAAATTAATTCAAAATAATAAAATTAATAAAATTGGAATTATTCTTAATTACATAGAAAAGGATTATAAAAAAGATAATCATATTATATTAAATAACAATTACAAAAAAAATAAGGCAATAGATAAAAATACTAATATCTCATTTATTGGTTGCGGTAATTATTGTTCAAAAGTTTTGCTACCTATTTTTTCAAAACATAATTTAGTTTTTAATACAGTTTGTTCTAAAAATGGTATAAGTGCCAAAAAGAATAGTCAAATATATAATTTTAAGTATTATTCGACTGATGCTATTAAAGTAATCAATGAAAATTCAAGTAATACAGTAGTAATTACAACTAGGCATGATACTCATGCCTCTTTTGTTTTAGCAGCTTTGAACAATAATAAAAATATTTTTTTAGAAAAGCCTCTTGCAATAAAATTAGAAGAAATAAAAAAAATTCGAAAAAAAATTACTGATTTAAATAATAATACTAATAATTTACCAATAATTATGGTTGGTTTTAATAGAAGGTATTCATCATACTCACAAAAAATAAAAGAATTATTATCTTTAACAACTGGTAACAAATTTATTAACTACAATATTAATGCAGGTAAAGTTCCTGATAAATCATGGATTGCTGATGAAGAAATAAGTGGAGGCCGAATAATTGGTGAGGTTTGTCATTTTGTAGATTTAATTAAATATTTTATTGAAAAAAAAATAACTGATTATAAAATTATAAAAGGTAATAAAGATGATGATGGGTATAGTATTAATTTCTTATTTGAGGATAATTCAATTTGTAACATAAATTACTTTACAAATGGACCATATGATAAACCTAAGGAAAATATAGAAATCATTGTTGATAATAAAAGTTTAGAGCTTACAGATTTTAAAATATTAAAAGGAGTAGGTTGGTCTAATTTTAAAAAAATGACTAATATTAATCAAGATAAGGGTCAAAAAAATTGTATTAATGCTTTTATTAATGCAGTAAAAACTGGAAAATCTGATAAATTGATTAATATTAATGATTTATTAGAAACATCTGAAATGATGATTAATTTAAAAAATGATTATTGATATTATTTCGGGTGCAAGGCCAAATTTTGTAAAGATAGCTTGTTTAATTAAAGAGCTTAAAAATAATAAATTTTTTAATAAATTTAAAATAAGAGTAATTCATACTGGGCAACATTATAACAATAATATGTCTAATATTTTTTTTAAAGAATTAAAAATTCCTAGACCAGATTATAATCTAAATGTTGGCTCTGGAACATACGCTTTTCAAATAGGAAGTATAATGCAAAAATATGAGAAAATTATAAATAAAAAAATCGTTTTATGTATTGTTGTTGGAGATGTAAATTCGACTTTAGCATGCGCATTAATTGCTAAACAAAATAATATTCCTGTTGCACATATTGAAGCGGGTATAAGATCTAATGATCTTACTATGCCTGAAGAAATAAATAGAATTTTAACGGACTCAATCTCTAACTATTTTTTCACAACATCTGTGACTGCAAATAAGAATTTAATACAATTGGGTATCTCAAAAAAAAATATTTATTTCGTTGGCAATACTATGATCGATACTTTAAAAGAAAACTTAAATTCGCTAAAAAAACCATCCTTTTTTAATAAATTTTTATTGAAAGAATATAACTATATATTATTAACTATACATAGACCAAGTAATACAAAGAATCTTAATAGTTTAAGACTGTTACTGGAAAACATAGTAAAATTTTCTAAACTAAATAAAATTATATTCCCTTGTCATCCAAGACTAAAAAAAAATATGAATGTGATTAAAAATATTTCAAATAATATTATTATTACAAACCCTCTATCATATTTAGAATTTAATTTCTTACTTTTAAAATGTAAAGTAATTATAACTGATTCAGGTGGCATAACTGAAGAGGCTACATTTTTGCATAAACCTTGTATTACATTGAGAGAAAACACTGAAAGACCAGAAACTATTGAGATAGGTACTAATGTTTTGGTTGGAAATTCAAAAAATAAATTAAAAAAGGCATTTGATGAATTAGATAGGGGTTTGTGGAAAAGAGGAAAAATACCTGCAAAATGGGATGGGAAAACATCAAAAAGAATTTCTTTAATTTTAGAAAGAATTTTAAGAAATTGATTATTTATTTTTTTAGAACTTTAATAACAATATTAAATCTTCACCCATCACAAATTTTTTTTAGAATTATTAAAAAATTTAGAAGATTTTATGGCTTCTTATATATCTTTTTTTTTAATTTTAATAAAATTCAATTATCAAAAATTGATAATAATAGTATTTCCAAGTTTCTAGACAAATCTGAAACAACTAATTTTAATGGTGAATTTAATTTTAATAATCTCAAACATAATATTGATTTAAATTATTTTCCAAATAATGTTGTTAAAAATAAATTATGGAATTATAATTTAAATTATTTTGACTTCATAAACTCCTCTAAATCCTATAGATATAAAAATAAGATTATTTTTTTAATTGATAGGTGGATTGAGAATAATAAAATTTTTGATATTGAAAATGATTCTTATCCAACGTCTTTAAGAATAGTTAACTGGATTAAATGGAGTATTAAAAATAATTATTATGAAGATAAGTTTTTAAACTCACTAAAAAAACAAACCATTTATTTAAGTAAAAATATTGAATATGATCTTATTTCTAACCATATATTCACAAACATTAAAGCTATGATATTTGCTGGGTTTTATTTTAAAGGATATTTTTCAGATTGTTTATTAAAGAAAGCTTTAAAATTACTTAATAAAGAAATTCATGAACAAATTAATTTAGATGGATCACACTGCGAATTATCACCAATGTATCATGCAATAATATTGGAAGATTTATTAGATATATTAAATATATTAAAAACAAATAAAAATATAAACTTAGAAATTATTAATTTGATTATCAAAAAAATAAATCCAATGCTTAGATGGTTAGAAAATATGACTCATGAAAATAATTTATTCTTTTTCAATGATACTTGCAATAAAATATCTAATAATTTTGATATTTTAAAAAATTATGCCAATGAATTGAATATAGAGTATTTCCCTAATTTAAATAATGATAATTATATCCATTATTTTAAAGAATCAGGTTTTATTAATTGTAAATTTAATGATTTTAGAATTGTATTTGATACTGGAGATATTGGATATAAATTTAATCCAGGTCACGCACATGCAGATTGTTTATCATTTGAATTAATTGCATTTAATCAAAAAATATTTGTAAATTCTGGCATATCAACCTATGAAAATACAAAATTAAGACATTTTCAAAGATCAACTAAAAGTCACAATACAGTTTCAATAAATAATCTTAATTCATCTGATGTTTGGGAATCTTTTAGAGTTGCTTCAGTAGCTAAATCAGAGAAAGATAAAATAAAAATTCATCAAGAAGATAATTTCGTAGAAATTCAGTCTGCACATTCAGGCTATTCATCTTTATTAAATAAGATAATACATAAACGAAACATTATTATTGAAAGAAGAAAAATTTCAATAGAAGACTCAATTTCAGGTCATTTTAAAAATGCCATAGCTTTTTTTTATCTTCATCCAAAAGTTAAAATAATTGATAATTCAAAGATTATATTAAATAATAATGAAATTGATATCATTGTTGATAATGCTGAATTTGATTTTATTGACTCTAAATGGTATCCAGAATTTAATAAACAAATACAAAATAGTTGTTTAATTTTAAAATTAAAAGATAATAATTCTAAACTTACATTAAAATGGAATTAAAAAAAAAAATACTAATAATCTCTTATAATTATCCGCCTGATATTTCAGCTGGTGCTTTTAGAATTCATTCCTTAGTGAAAGAATTGTCAAAATGTAAAAATATAATTGTCCATTTAGTTACCACTTATCCAAATAGATACAAGAATCATAATCCAAATATATTAACCTCCAAAAATTATGATAATATAAAAATTACAAGAATCAAAAATTTAACTAAAAATACAAATATTTTTAGAGAAATTATTAACTATTTATATTTTTTTCTTAAAACTATATTTCTTGTAAAAAAAAATAAGTATGATTTAATTTTTAGCACATCATCAAGACTATTTACTGGTTTTTTAGGATCTATTATTTCAAAGATTTATAATATTCCACACTATTTAGATATACGAGATATATTTTTAGATACATTAAGATATTCAAATAAAGTAGCTTATTATAGCCTATATTTTATTATTAAAAATATTGAAAGTTTTACACTACGTCAAACTGTTCATGTTAATTTAGTCTCTGAAGGATTTAAGGAATATTTTATAAAATATATAAAAAAAAAAATATATCTTTTTTTACTAATGGGATTGATGAAATATTTTTGAGTAGTTTTTCCAATATAAAAAATATCAAAAAAATCAATTCTGAAGAATTAAATATATTATATGTGGGTAATGTTGGTGATGGACAGGGATTAGAAAAAATAATTCCCAATATTTTACTTAATACTAAAAAAAAAATAAAATTTAAAATTATTGGTGGTGGACGAAAATTAGAGTTACTTAAGAGTATAATTGATAAAAATAATTTATTGAACTGCAAGTTTCTTGATCCCATGAATAGAAATATGCTTATTCAAGAATACATTTCTGCCGATATATTATTTTTACATTTAAATAATTATGAAGCTTTTAAAAAAGTTCTTCCTTCAAAAATATTTGAGTATGCAGCTTCGTCTAAACCTATAATTGCAGGATTAGAAGGTTACTCAAAGAAGTTCATAAATGATAACATTGATAATTCTTACATTTTTAGACCTTGCAACCACATAGAGGCTCTAGATAAAATTCAAATGATTAACTTAAATCACGTTAATAGAGAAAATTTTATAAATAAATTTTCAAGAAAAAAAATTACTTATGATATGTTAAATAGTATATTAACATATATTCATGATTTTAAAAAATAAACGAATAGCAATCATTGGTTTAGGATACGTAGGGCTACCTTTAGCAATATCTTTTTCAAAAAAATATAATGTTGTTGGTTTTGATGTTAATCAAAAAAGAGTTGATGATCTAAAAAAAAATAAAGATGTAAACAATGAATATAATATAAGTGATTTAGATAAATCTCAAAAAAAAAATTTATTTATCACTAATATTAAAGAAGATATTGAGAAATGTAATATTTTTATTATAACAGTTCCCACTCCTATAAAGGACAATAACCAGCCTGATTTAAGTTTTATAATCAATGCTACTCAAATTGTAACAAAATTTATTAAAAAAAATGATATAATTATTTATGAGTCTACTGTTTATCCAGGTGTTACTGAAAATATATGTATTCCATTGATTGAAAAAAAAACAAAAAAAATTCTTAATAAAGATTTTTATTGTGGTTATTCTCCAGAAAGAATCAATCCTGGTGATAAAAAAAATAATATTACAAGTGTGATTAAAGTTACTTCAGGTTCAAATAAATACTCTGCAAATATAATAGATAAACTCTATAAAAGTATAATTAAAGCAGGTACCTTTAAAGTATCATCTATTAAAGTTGCTGAGGCCTCAAAAGTAATAGAAAACATACAGAGAGACGTAAATATTGCTCTTGCGAATGAATTATCTATTATATTTAATAAAATTAATATTGAAACTAAAGAAGTTATTAATGCCGCAAGTACTAAATGGAACTATATTAAATATTTACCTGGTCTAGTTGGAGGACATTGTATAGGTATAGATCCATATTATTTAGATCATCTTGCTAAAAAAAATAACTATAAAACTAAAATAATTACTTCAGCTAGAAAATTAAATAATTCAATTGCTAGATATATTTATAATCAGTGTAAAAAATATATCAAAAATGAATTTTCTCATTTAAAAAAAATTAATATACTTATTATGGGAATATCTTACAAAGAAAATAGTAGTGATTTAAGAAATTCAAAAACTATAGATTTAATTAATTTTTTAATCAATAGCAAATATAATGTAGAGATATTTGAACCATTATTAATTGACCAAGATAAGAATAACTTTAAAAAGTTTAATTTTGTAAACCCTCTTAAAAATAAATACGATATGATAATACTGACAGTGCCGCACAACTATTTTATGAAAATGGGTTTTAAAAAAATAAGAAGTTTTGGTAAAAAGAAGTTTATTTTTTTTGATATAAAAGGTGTTTTTCCAAGTAAATACTCATCATTTAGATTATAAATTTAATGAATATTTTAATAACAGGATGCTCTGGATACATAGGTAAAAATATAATTAATTTTTTTATAAAAAAAAAATCATATAATTTAACCTTACTTTCTAGAAGTAAGATTAATTATGATTATCAAAATGTGAAAGTAGTTTATTATAAAAATTTTGATCAAATTGATTTTGATTATATATTAAATGATATAAATATTGTAATTCATTTAATTTCTAAACAACACTCAAACTTAAAAAATAATAATATTAACTTTAAAAGTTATTATGAAGTAAACGTAAACATAACAAATAAACTAATAAATGAAATCAATAAAAAACAAATTGCAAAATTTATTTTTGTTAGTACAGTTAAAGTTTATGGAGAATATACTCTAAAATACGATAATTTTAGTTTAGACTCAAAAAAAGTTCCAATTACTAACTATGCTAAAACAAAATTAGAAGCTGAAAATTTAATTAAAAAACAATTAAATACTAATATTACAAATTATACTATTATTAGACTTCCTCTTGTTTATGGTGGAGAAGAAAAAGGAAACTTCCATCTTTTAAAAAAAATAATTAAAACAGGTATACCACTACCTTTTAAAAATATTAACAATTCTAAAAGCTTATTACATATTAAAAATTTACTTCATTTTATTGATAAAATAATTACTTCTGAGAAATCTAATAATATGTCATTTATAATTTCTGATGATTTAAAAATATCTACAAGTGAAATTATAAAAATTCTGATGAATTCTTTAAATAAAAAAAATTATTTATTTTTCTTTCCATATCAGTATTTAACTAAATTATATTCTTTGGTTAATAAAAGTAATTTTTTTATAAAATTATATTATTCATTAAATGTTGATAATAATTTTGCAAAAAAAAAGATGAATGTTAAATTTAAATATAATTTTTTTGATTATATAAATAGGAAGGATTATTAAATTGAAACTCTATATTGATTTTCTCTTATCATTAATTTTAATTTTATTATTAATTCCTTTATTTATTATTATTGCATTAATTATTATTATAGCAGATGGATATCCAATATTTTATTATTCAAAAAGAATAGGCATAAATAATAACATATTTATGATGCCTAAATTCAGAACAATGAAAAAAAATACACCACAATTAGCAACGCATTTGATTGAAAATCCTGATCAATTTATTATTCCTTATCTTAAAATACTTAGAAAATATAGTATAGATGAGATACCTCAGTTATTTTCAGTTATTATTGGCAAAATGTCTCTAGTTGGTCCTAGACCCGCTCTTTATAATCAGTATGATCTAATCAATTTAAGGAATCTCAAAAATATTTATAAAGTTAAGCCAGGTATTACGGGATATGCTCAGATTAATGGAAGGGATAGTTTATCAATAGAAGATAAAGTAGAATTGGATTATTATTATTATAAAAATCAGAGTTTTTTTCTGGATTTAAAAATATTAATTAAAACCTTTTTTATAATTTTTATACATAAAGATGTTAGACATTAATTACAAAATATTAAATTTAATACTCCGTTTTGATATAATTTTAAAACAATTAATTGTGATTACTGCCGATATTTTTTTTGCAATTGTTTCAATTATATTATCTTTCACATTATTAAATAATTATGAAATTATATATTATCAAAATTTATTTTACTTTTTTCCTATTTTTTTTATATTTATTCCAATTTTCATTACATTGGGACTATACAGAGCAATATTTAGATATTTTAATCTATATTCTGTATTTAGGATTTTTTATGCAACAACTATATATGCAATAATTATTTCTTTTATAATTTTTTTTAATGATAAAGAAATTGTTAATATGAACATAGCAGTTCTACAACCTTTAATTTTTTTTATATTAGTTTTTTTATTCAGAGTAGTTATAGTATTAACTTATGACAATCTTATTAAAATTCAAACTAATCAAAAAACATTATTGTATGGTGCGGGTGATGTTGGATCATATGCTTTAAACTATTTGAAAAGTTCAAATATAGCAGCTTTTATAGATGATGATATTTCTAAAAATAAAAGAATGTTAAATGGTTATAAGATTTATCACACAGATAATTTATCTAAAGTAATACAATCATTTAATATAAACAAAGTAATAATAACGATTTCAAGTCTAGATTTTTCTAAAAGAAGAGAAATAATATCTAAGTTTGAAAAATTTAATATAGAATTACTTTTTTTTCCTAGTGTTGTTGAAATTTTAGATAACAAAATCAATATAAAAGATTTTGAAAGAGCCAATGTATCAGATTTAATTGATAGAAAAATTAATGTTAATTTTAAAGAAATTAAAGAATTTATAAAAAATAAAAAAATAATTATAACTGGTGCCGGCGGTTCAATTGGATCAGAAATTGTTAGGCAGGTACTTAATTCAAATCCTTCAGAAATGATTTTAATTGATCATAATGAATATAATTTATATGAGATTGAAAAAGAATTAGACAAATATA
>MDTB01144470.1_pt1 | contig 15925 bp, 14 predicted proteins | sample 811161 | NCBI WGS metagenome assembly MDTB01 (sample SAMN05326650, study PRJNA326480) | marine metagenome | isolation source: seawater | place: Mediterranean Sea | collected 2009 | reverse complement strand
TTTTTCTTTTAAACCCTTAGAGTATTGAACTTTGAGCATTGTTCTATTTTCAGGATTTAGAGTTGTTTGCCATAATTCTTCTGGGTTCATCTCACCTAAACCCTTAAATCTCTGTATTATAAATTTTTCTCTTTCTTCTTTGATAATTTTCTTAAAGGCTGGGGTATCTTTTTTAATTTTTTTTTCTGCAATCCCTGAAGTTTTTAATATATGGTTTTCTAGACTTTTTTCATCTTTGATATAAACACTCTTGTTTGCCTTAGTAACTTTGAATAATGGAGGTTGAGCAAGATACAAATGTCCATTTTCAATTAATTTATTAAAAGGCTCGTTGTTAAAAAAAGTTAAAAGCAGGGTTCTTATGTGTGATCCATCCACGTCCGCATCTGTCATTATGATTATTTTATCGTACCTAAGGTTATCTATATTAAAATCCTTTGAGCCAGTTCCAAGTGCGTTAATTAATGTTACGATTTCATTTGAAGACATCATTTTTGCTAGTGCTTTAGTAGCATAATCTCCTTTGGACCCATTTCCTTTTCCATTGGTATTTACGTAAGTATTTAAAATTTTTCCTCTTAAAGGCAACACTGCTTGGTATTCTCTGACCCTGCCTTGTTTGGCTGAACCACCGGCTGAGTCCCCCTCTACAATAAATAGTTCCGTACCTTCCTTTTTTTGAATCTGACAGTCAGCTAATTTACCAGGCAATCCTGATAGTTCAAAAGCTCCTTTTCTTCGAACGCTATCTCTTGCTTTTCTAGCTACATCTCTAGCAAGAGCTGCTTGAGTTACTTTTTCCAAAACACTACGTGCTACCGACGGGTTTTGATCAAACCACGTTGATACTTTGTCATTAATAATGCTTTCAACAATCAATCTTATTTCTGAAGATACTAACTTGTCTTTGGTTTGAGAAGAAAATTTAGGATCTGGCATTTTTATTGACAAAACCGCGGTCAAGCCTTCTTTTATATCCTCTCCAGAAAGAGTAATTTTATTTTTTTTATTTTTTCCATCTACTGAATATCTGTTAATCACTCTTGTCAGAGCACTTCTAAAACCTAATAAATGTGTGCCACCATCTTTTTGAGGAATGTTATTAGTAAATGGTAGAACTTCTTCGGAGTAGCTTGCGTTCCACTCAAAGGAACATTCAACCAAAACATTGTTTTTACTTGCGCTTATATATATTGGTTTTTTAAAAACTTCTTTTTCATTTTTATTAACTAGTATCGGTTTTTTATTATTGATAAATTTTACAAATTCTGCAATACCACCATCGTACTTATGTAAAAATTCTTTGGATTTTGAACCAGTATCGTCGGTTAAATTAATGCTTATTCCTTTGTTTAAAAAAGCTAATTCTCTAATTCTTTTTTGTAAAATATTTGAACTAAATCTAATAGAAGAAAAGATTATTTTTGATGGCAAGAAAGTAATTTTTGTTCCTCTTTTTTTTGTTTTACCAATTTTTTTTAATGGTTTAACAGAATTTCCGTTCTTAAATGATATAGAATATTCACTATTATCTCTAAAGATATTTAAATCTAGTCTCTCAGACAATGCATTCACAACAGAAACTCCCACACCGTGTAAACCTCCTGAGACCTTATAAGAATCATGGTCAAATTTTCCTCCTGCATGCAATTGAGTCATTATAACTTCTGCTGCAGACATCTTTTCTGTTTTATGTATATCGACTGGAACGCCTCTACCATCATCTTCTACACTGATAGTATTATCTTTGTTCATTGTAATGTTTATATTTTTACAATGACCCGCTAATGCTTCATCAATTGCATTGTCTATAACCTCGAAAACCATATGGTGAAGGCCCGTACCATCGTCAGTATCTCCGATGTACATACCTGGTCTTTTTCTGACGGCATCAAGACCCTTTAATACTTTAATAGAGTCTGCTCCATAAGACATAACACTTTGTGATTTTGAATTTTTTGACATTTTTATAATATTAAGAGTAAATGTTATAACATTTTTTTGAATTTATAGATAATTAGTTTAACGATAGTGGTCAAATTAGTGTTGTTTACCAATGCTTATAGGCCGAAATGTAAAAAAAAAAACTAAAATTCAAATTATTAAATTTTCATAGGCATAATGACATAATAACTGTTTTTATCGGCATTATCCTCTATCAACACAGGAGATGTAGAGTCTTTTAGTTTTATATTTAAATTTTTATCTTCAATTTCTGATGCAATATCAATTAAATATTTAGAATTAAAGCTTATAGTTAACTCACTAGAGCTATAATTTGCTTTTATAACTTCATTCCCATCACCTGAATTAGTGCTATTGACAGAAAGTTTTATATTTTCTTTATTTATCACTAATTTGACTCCCTCTTTTCTATCAATTGAAACAGTGGTTACTCTTTCAATTGAATCGATAAAATCCTTAGACAGGACAGTTAAAGTTTTATCGTTACTAACTGGAACTACCTTAGTGTAGTCTGGAAATTTACCATCAATCACCTTGGATATAAGTTTTGTTTTTCCAATTCTAAATTGTATTTTTGTATCGCTGATTTGTATTGCTACTTTCTCTTCAATTTCTTGTAGCAAAGAACATAATTGAAAAATAGTTTTTCTTGGAAGTATAAGAGAATTGAAATTAGTTCCTTTATCAATCTCTATACTGCTTGACGATAGTCTATGACTATCAGTAGCAACTCCAGTGAGGTAGGTTCTATTTTGAGACTCTGTTATATGCAAAAAAACTCCGTTTAGATAATGTCTAGTATCATCATTAGAAATAGATATTTTTGTTTTGTTAAGAAGAGAAAGGAATTTGTTTTTGTTCAATATTATTTCATCGTTGTCAAAATTATCTGAAAAATTCGGAAAATTGTCTGTTGGAAGACATAATAAATTAAAATCAGAACTTTCACTTTTTAAACTTAATTTATTTTCACTTTTTAAGTCAAAATCAATTTCTGCATTAGCGCTAATTTTTCTTAAAATATCATACAAAACTGCTGCAGAGGTAGTTGTGCTACCATCCTTGTTTACTTTAATTTCACTTATTTCATCATAAAATATTAAATCTAGATCGGTAGCAACTATTGTGAGTTTGTTGTTTTTAACTGCTAACAACACATTTGAGAGAATAGGTAGGGTATTTTTTTTCTCTACTACTCCTTGTACTAAAGTTAAAGATTTTAGTAATACATCTCTTTTTATTGAAAATTGCATTAGATTTATTCTTCTAGCAATAAACTCTTTATTTGACTGATATTTTTTTTCATTTCATCATCTTTTTCGGATAGCCTGGTTATGGTTTTTACAGCATGTATAACTGTTGTATGGTCTCTATTTGCAAAACGTCTGCCTATTTCTGGAAGAGATCTAGTTGTCATTTTCTTTGCTAGATACATTGCTATCTGTCTTGGCCTTGCTAGTGGTCTTGACCTTCTCTGGGACAGCATTTCATTTAATGGGATGTTGTAAAAATTTGAAACTGTATTTTGTATTTTATCAACTGTTACTGATTTTATTTGATTAAATACATCTTTTAGAATGTTTTTGCAGTCACTTATATTAAGTACTTTTTTATGTATTCTACTAAATGCAATCACCCTATTTAATATTCCAATTAACTCTCTTACATTAGTTTTGCTTTCATTAGCTATAAAATTTATTACTTCTTCGCTTATGTTGCAGTTCTCCTTAAAACGATCCTGGGTATCTTCAATCCTTTTTTTAATAATCTTAACTTTCAACTCTATGTCTGGGTTATCTATGTCAATTATCAACCCACCTGATAACCTAGATTTTATTCTTTCTTGGACCCTGTCCAGCTTCATTGGCGGTCTGTCTGCTGAAATAATAATCTGTGAGCTTTTTTCTATAAGACTATTAAATGTATGAAAAAATTCCTCCTGTAAACCTTCTTTACCTCTTATAAATTGAATGTCGTCTATAATAAATACCGATGATTTTCTAAAGAAATCCTTAAAATTAACCATATCATTTTTTTTTATAGATTTAATAAAATGATACATAAATCTCTCAGCCGATATAAACATTACATTATTTTTATCTTGAATCTTAAGACCTATAGCATTTAATAAATGTGTTTTTCCTAATCCTACACCTCCATATATGTATAAAGGATTATAGCGAGATAACTGCTCACATATTTTTTTTGAAGACGATAATGCGATTTGATTACTAGTTCCTTCAATAAAGTTTTCGAAGTTTAAATCTGGATTAAGTCTATTGTAATTTAATATTGAGTCTTTAATTTCTGTTATTTTACTTGGGTCGTTTAACTTAAAATCATCATTAGATCTATTTTTAATTTCTTCAGATATTTTAAACTCGATTCTATTTAAACTTAATTTAAATGTTTTAACTTGTTCTAGTATCTTGTCTAAGTATCTGGAAACTATCCAGTCTCTAATAAATCTAGTTGGGACTCCCAACAAAATATAGTCATTATATTCTTTAAGAATTACTATATTTTTAAGCCAACTTGAATAAACTTCACTTCCGAATGTCTTTTCAAAAGCAGCTTGTACTTCGCTCCAGTTTAAAGTTTTTTCTTCTTCTGACGCAAAGATGTCTGGAGATTTAATTGAATTTTTTTCCATAATAATTATTTGAGAAATTTATTATTAATTTCTTATAATTATTTTTACAAGAAGTATTTTTTAATTTTGAAAAATAAATCGACTTAGGTTGTATTGCTAACGTTGGAGTAGAATTTTTTATTTAAATTACTTTCTAAAGTTGTAATTTAAATTTTTAAAAAATTTTAATTCTATATGTAGTATTTAAAAACTAAATGTTGTTTTTTTTTCAAAATTAACAACTTTTAATTGTTTATTTTAATTTAGAAATTTTTTTGGAAATTCTAGAAATTTTTCTAGCAGCGGTTTTTTTGTCTACAGCTCCAGATTTCGCAACCTGCATGAGAATTGACTGAAATTCTGGAAAAAATTTTTTTATTTTATCTTTTTGATTATTTTTAATGAGTTCTTCCATCTTTTTAACTGCAGATCTATACTTACTTTTTCTTAGACGATTTGCGAACGTCTGCTTTTTTACTCTTCTTACTCGTCTAATCGCTGATTTTGTGTTTGGCATAATTTTACAATGGTATATATCTCAAAAATATTAGGGTCAACTTGTTATTTTTGGCAACTTTCACAATAAAATGTAGAACGATTAGAGATTACTATTTTTTTTATTGTATCTGAACAATCGTTTTTTAGGCATTTTTTTCCTTGTCTTGAATAAACCTTGAATTTTTGTTGAAAAGAGCCGTCTTGGCCAAAACTATTCTTAAAATTCTTAATTGAGGATCCTCCTTTTTTTATAGATATATTTAGTATTTTTTTAGTAACTTTTATTACTTTTTTTATATTTAAATTGCTTAAATTTTTTGCTTTTGTTTTTGGATTAATTTTACTAATAAACAACACTTCATTAACATATATATTGCCAAGGCCAGAGACAAATTTTTGATCCATCATAATATCTTTTATTTTTTTATTTTTATTAAATATATATTTTTTGAAATATTCAAAATCAAAATTTTTTGAAAGTGGTTCTGGTCCTAATAAAGACAAATGAGAAATTTTATTTATTTTGTTAGATGGCACTATCTTTATAAAACCAAATTTTCTTACATCATTATAAATTAGTTTAATATTTTTATTTAAATAAAAGATGATGTGATTATGTTTTTCATCCTTTTCTGAAAGTTGATAATAAAAACTCGTTTTTTTCTTTTCTCCCTCTTTATTTATAATAAGAAATTTACCTGTCATACCAAGATGTACTAATATAGAAATGTTATTGCTTAACTTTATTATCAAATACTTTGATCTTCTTTTGACAGATATGATCTTCTTTTTAAATATTTTGTTTATTTCTTTCTTTTGAATTATATACCTAAGTTTATTAGTGTTTATTATGACTTTTTTTATTATCAAGTTATTGATATTTTTTTCTAGTGACCTTTTAACGACTTCAACTTCTGGTAATTCTGGCATATAATTTATTTATGAAAATACATATTCAAGATAAAACTAAACTAGTCAACTCTGTTTTTAGCAAGGTTTATAAAAAATATGACTTTATGAATGATCTTATGTCATTAGGCATTCATCGTCTGTGGAAAAAAGATATGATAAACTGGATGAGGCCTCAAAAAAATAATTCGTTAATAGATGTAGCCTCAGGGACAGGAGATATAGCCCATCTTTTTTTAAAGAAAACAGACTTTAAAGGTACAGTTAATTGCGTTGAACCTAACATGGATATGTTAAAAATAGGGGAAGCAAAATTAAAAAATTATCACAACATCAAGTGGAGGCAGGCATTTGCAGAAAAACTTCCTTTTAATGACAATACATTTGATTTTTACACAATCAGCTATGGTATAAGAAATGTTAGTAATATTACACAATCGTTAAAAGAAGCTCTTAGAGTTTTAAAACCTGGTGGTCGATTTATGTGCCTAGAATTTTCCAAAATAGAAAATCAAATTATTAATAATATTTATGAAAAATATTCTAAAGCTATACCTATGATTGGAAAATATATTGTTGGCAGTTCTCATCCTTATGAATATTTAATTGGTAGTATTGAGGAATTTTACAACCAAGACGAGCTGCTAAATTTAATAAAAAAAAGTGGATTTTCTGATGTAAAATTTAGAAATCTATCAAATGGTATTTCTGCTATACACTCGGGCTGGAAAATCTAAAATGTTTAAAAGAGTTTTTCAATTATTCAAAATTGCTAGAAAATTGGCATCTTCTGGAGCAATAGATACTATAAATGAAATTTACAATATTCCAGTTTCAATTAAAATTTTTTTTAATTTATTTTCAATTGGAACAAATAAAAATAATACAACCATTTCAAAAAAACCAGGTGAAAAATTGTGTGATGCTTTACAAGGCATGGGCACAACTTTTATAAAACTTGGTCAATTTTTAGCTACTAGACCCGATATTATTGGTGAAGAAGTGACAGATTATCTAGTGAGACTACAAGACAAATTACCTGCTTTTAATACAGTTGTCGCAAAAAAAATTATTAAGGAGGAATTAGGAGAAAATCAATTCAATAATATTCTAAATTTAAGTGAACCAATAGCTGCTGCATCTATAGCGCAAGTACATATTGCAAAAATAAAAATAGATAACGAAACAAAAGATGTAGCTATCAAAATTTTAAGGCCAGACATTGAAAAATTATTTAATGAGGAACTAGATGCTTTAATGTTATTTGCATTCATAATTGAAAGTCTTGTACCAAAAGCTAAAAGATTAAAATTGATAGAAGTTGTGCATTTGTTAAGAGAAATTACCATCATTGAGATGGACTTAAGATTCGAGGCCGCAGCTGCAAATGAATTGTTTGAAAATACGAAAAGAGATGAAGGATTCATAGTTCCTAAGATATATTGGAATTATACATCAAAAAGAATCCTTACTTTAGATAAAGTTACTGGCGTATCAATTAGGGAACAAGAAGTTATTGAGAAATCGGGCATCAATCTAAAAAACCTTGCAGAAAACTTAATTCAACATTTTTTAAAACACGCCGTAAGAGATGGCTTTTTTCATGGCGATATGCACCAAGGAAATTTATTTGTAGACCTCAAAGGAAATATAATTCCGGTAGACTTTGGAATTATGGGAAGGCTAGATAAAAATAATAGAAAATTTTTAGCAGAAATTCTTTATGGTTTTATACAGAGAGATTATACAAAAGTAGCTGAGGTTCATTTCGAGGCAGGTTTAGTGCCTCAAAATGCATCTAAAGAAGATTTTGCACAAGCTCTCAGATCAGTTGGAGAACCAATATTTGGGCAGTCTATTAAAGATATATCTGGTGGAAATCTATTAGGTCAATTATTTGAAATAACTGAAAAATTTAATATGGCAACACAAACACCTTTACTTTTGCTTCAAAAAACTATGGTGGTGGTAGAGGGAGTAGCAAGAAAACTATATCCTAATACAAACATATGGGAAGTATCTAGACCAGTTTTAGAAAATTGGATTAGGGAGTCTAAAGGTCCTAAAGTTGGGCTTGATACTGCAGTGAATACATCTGCAGAAATATTAAAAAGAATACCTGATTTTCCAAAATTCATGGATAAAGCTAATTTGGCATTACAGCTTATTGCAGAAGGAAAGCTAAACCTGGGTAATTCTAGCAACAGAGGTCTAGAAGTTGAAAAAATGAAACTAAAAGATTTAAGAAATAATATGGTTATTAGTGTTTTAGCTGTTGTAATCTTTATTCTATTAGTATTTTAATTGTTCAAATGTCACTAAAAAATAAAAAAATTCTTTTAATCATCGGTGGAGGTATTTCTGCTTACAAGTCCCTTGATTTAATTCGATTGCTTAAAAAGAGCGATGTTGAAATCAAAACGATACTAACTAAAAGTGGAAAAGAATTTATTACCCCTTTGTCTATTACCTCTTTGGCAAATAGTAAGCCGTATGAGGATATTTTTGATATTAAAAATGAGTCTAAAATAGATCATATTTCTTTATCTAGATGGGCAGATGTTATCTTAGTTGTTCCAACTACAGCAAATGTTATGTCAAAATTATCAGTAGGTAGAGCTGAAGATATGGCTACTACTGTTATATTAGCTTCTAATAAAGAGGTTGTTTTAGTACCGGCAATGAATGTTAGGATGTGGCTACATAAAGCGACTCAAAAAAACTACAAGACACTTTTGGACTTTGGCTATAAATTTCTTGGGCCTGATAAAGGTGAAATGGCATGTGGAGAATATGGCGAAGGAAAAATGTCTAGTCCCAGACAAATTTTTTCTTACTTAAAAAACTATTTTGAAAATAAAGATCTTTTAAAAAAGAGAGGCATTCGCGCCTTGGTTACTACGGGACCAACTAGAGAATATATAGATCCTGTGAGGTATGTTTCTAATAAATCTAGCGGAAAACAAGGATACGAAATAGCTTTAGCACTATCTAGACTGGGGGTTAATACAACAGTTGTTGCTGGGCCGACAGAAATAAACTTTTCTAGCGATATTAAGGTTTTAAAAGTTACTAGTGCAGAAGAAATGATGTCAAAGGTTAAAGCTTTACTGCCAATAGATATAGCGGTATGTGCTGCTGCAATTTCAGATTTTAGGCCAATTTATTTTAAAGAAAATAAGTTAAAAAAAGAAATAGATAACTTATCTGAGCTTAAATTAAAAAAAAATCCTGATATTTTAGAATACTTAGGTAAGAATAATAAATTTAGACCTAAAGTCGTTGTTGGTTTTTCTGCTGAAACAGAAGATTTGATCAAAAACTCAATAACAAAATTAAAAAATAAATACTGTGATTTAATAATTGCAAATGATGTATCAAAAAAAGATAGTGGATTTGATGTCGATTACAATAAAGTCTCTATAATTAATAAAAAAGGTGAGATAGACTCTGTTCCTAAAAATAAGAAAAGTTTCATAGCTACAATAATTGCCAAAAAAATAATAGATGCATTTTTAGTTGATGGTAAAAATATTAATTAAACGTAATTCTGAAAAGGTCTCTATTCCAAAATATGAGACAATCGGTTCATCCGGCATGGATATCGCAGCATTTATTGAAAACAAAATTGAAATCTTGCCAGGTGATAGGGCTATAATACCAACCGGATTTTCGTTATCAATACCTAATGGCTTTGAAATTCAAATAAGGCCAAGATCTGGTCTTGCAGCTAAAATAGGTTTAAGTGTTTTGAATACGCCAGGCACAATTGATGCTGATTATAGAGGAGAGGTAAAAGTAATACTAATCAATCTTAGTAAAGAAAAATTTGTAGTTGAAAACGGCTTGCGTATAGCGCAAATGGTACTATGCCCTGTTTCTAGAGCAACTTTAGAGGAGTCGAAAAAACTTTCCGTCACCGATAGAGGATCCGGCGGCTTTGGATCCACAGGATCAAAATAGACAAGATAATGAGAGCTAATAAGACTGACATCAAAAGATTTTCAAAACAAATAATTTTAAAAAAAATTGGTATTGCAGGACAAAAAAAAATATTTTCTGCCAAAGTTTTAGTTATTGGCGCTGGTGGCTTAGGCTGTCCATTAATTCTTTACCTTGCAAATTCAGGAGTAGGAAATATTGGTATTATTGATAATGATAAAGTTGAAGTTTCAAATTTAAACAGGCAAATACTTTTTACACAAAAAGATGTTGGAAAATTTAAGGTTTTGCAGGCAAAGAAAGTAATCAAAAAAATTAACAAAAATATAAAAGTGTCAATCTATAAGTCAAAAATAGACAAAAACAATATTACAAGTATCATTAAAAAATTTGACATTATTTGTGATGGAACTGATAATTTTAAAACCAGGTATTTAATAAATGATTTTTGTTTAATGTACAAAAAAAAACTAATTTCAGCGGCAATAAGTGGTTTTGATGGACAAATTTTTAATTTTAATTTTAAAAAAAAAACGCCTTGCTTTAGGTGTTTTATGCCAGAAATTCCAAGCCTAGCTAATAACTGTGAGACAGAGGGTATTTTTTCACCATTAGCTGGAATAGCTGGTACATTGCAAGCTAACGAGGTTATCAAAACAATAATAAATGCTAAAAGTGCTTTATCAGGTAAAATTCTTATTTTTAACTCTCTCACGACACGATTTAGAAAAATAGAACTCACCAAAAATCCTAACTGTATTAAAGAATGTATAAAAAAATAATTATTCTATTCTTTTTAATAATCACTAATTTGTCAGCTTCTGAAGAATATTTTTTAACTTTACGAAATGAAAAAGTAAATTTAAGACAGGGTCCATCTTTTGAGTATCCAATAAAAATTTTTTATAAAAAAAAATATTTACCAGTTCTAATCATAGATAAGTCAGAAAATTTTAGAAAAATAAGAGATCATGAAGATAACACTGGTTGGATACATATCTCTCAACTTTCAAAAAAAAAGTCAGCAATAACAAATGTTGATAATTTATTTGTTTTTAAAAAACCAACTAATTTTTCTAAACCTTTGGTAGTACTTGAAAAAGGTAGACTTTGTAGAGTTTTAAAATGTCAAAATGAATGGTGCAAAATCAAAGTTAACAATTTTACTGGCTGGGTAAAAAAAAATAGTTTGTGGGGCAGAATATAGAATTTTTATTTTATCTTTATCTAAAAGCGATCTGAATTCATTACTTTTACCCATGCAGAAATAAAATCATTTATAAATTTTTCAGTTGAGTCTTCGCACGCGTAAACTTCTGCTAGTGCTCTTAATTGAGAATTGGAACCAAAGATAAGATCAGCACGTGTGCCTCTCCATTTAACTTTTTTTGTTTTACGATCTGTTCCTTCAAAAAACTCCTCCTCTTCAGAAGTTTCTTTCCAAGTTATGTTCATGTCAATTAGATTTTTGAAAAAATCATTAGAAAGTGTGCCGGGTTTATTTGTAAAAACTCCAAGGGTTGAACCGTTAAAATTAGTATTCAACACTCTCATCCCTCCTAATAAAACTGTCATCTCTGGTGCTGATAGCTTCATTAGGTTAGCTCTATCTATAAGCATTTCTTCTACTGATATTGAATATTTACCTTTTGAATAATTTCTAAATCCGTCTGCCCTAGGTTCTAAAAGTCCAAATGAATGTATGTCAGTTTGATCTTGAGTAGCGTCGCCTCTACCAGGTGTGAACGGAACTTTAACTTTTTTTCCTGCTTTTTTTGCTGCTTTTTCTATTCCAACACATCCTCCTAAAACTATTAAATCTGCAATAGAAACTGATTTTTTTTTGGTATTAAAACCTTTTTCAATCTTTTCAAAAGCTTTAATGACTTTTTTTAATTCAGAAGGGTTGTTGGCTTCCCAATCCTTTTGTGGCTCTAGTCTAATTCTAGCTCCATTTGCGCCACCTCTTTTGTCTGAGCTTCGGAAAGTTGACGCTGACGCCCACGCAGTGGTCACTAGTTGAGAAATAGAGAGCCCTGATTTAATTATCTTTCCTTTAAGATTTTCAATGTCTTTATTCTTTAATTTATACTTTGCTTTTAAAATAGGATCTTGCCAAATAAGAACTTCTTTTGGAACATCGCTACCCAAATAACAAGCACGTGGTCCCATATCACGATGAGTAAGTTTAAACCAGGCTCTAGCGAATGCGTCTGCAAACTCATCTGGATTTTTGTGAAAATTTTCTGATATTGGACCATATTTAGGGTCCATTCTCAATGAAAGATCTGTCGTCTGCATCATTGGAGGGTGTTTAACTGATTTGTCATGAGCATCTGGTACCATTTTGACTTCCTTGCCATTTTGCTTTGGCGTCCACTGATGCGCACCTGCAGGACTTTTTGTTAATTCCCACTCATGCCCGTACAAACAATCATAGTAACCCATATCCCATTTGGTAGGATTTTGTGTCCACGCTCCCTCTATTCCGCTGCTTATTGCATCAACTCCTTTTCCGCTTTTATAATTACTGTTCCACCCAGTTGCCTGATCTTGAATTTTAGATCCTTCAGGTTCTGGTCCTTTATGTGACTCAGGTGCTGCGCCATGAGACTTTCCAAATGTATGACCTCCTGCAACTAAAGCAACAGTCTCGTAGTCATTCATTGCCATACGTCCAAAAGTTTCTCGAATATCATGAGCTGCTAAAAGTGGGTCTGGATTTGCGTCAGGCCCTTGTGGATTTACATATATCAAACCCATATGTGATGCTCCTAAAGGCTGTTCTAGATCTCTTTTTCCACTATACCTGTTAACACCTAGCCATTCTTTTTCTGAACCCCAATAAATATCATCTTCTGGCTCCCAAATATCTTCTCTGCCTCCACCAAAACCAAACGTTTTAAATCCCATTGACTCTAAAGCAACATTACCAACTAAAATAAAAAGATCGGCCCACGAAATTTTTCTTCCATATTTTTTTTTAATTGGCCAAAGCAATAATCTTGCTTTATCTAAGTTCACATTGTCGGGCCAACTGTTTAGAGGTGCAAATCTTTGATTACCAGTTCCAGCTCCTCCACGTCCATCAGCAGTTCTATACGTTCCCGCAGCATGCCATGCTAATCGTATAAACAGAGGTCCATAGTGACCGTAATCTGCAGGCCACCAATCTTGAGAATCTGTCATTAATTTGTGTAAGTCTTTTTTTAAGGCTTTGAGGTTTAATTTTTTAAATTCTTTAGCATAATTAAAATCTTTTCCCATTGGGTTTACTAAAGAAGAATGTTGACTTAAAATTTTAAGGTTTAAACCATTTGGCCACCAATCTCTATTGGATGTTCCTCTACCAGTTGGAAATTTAGGAGGGGTTCCCGCTCCTGTAAATGGACATTTGCTTTGTTCGCTCATAATATTTTTTTAAATTTAATTTTTAATATTAATACTTTATTATTCTTAAAATTCTGTGTCAAGTAGATTAGAATAGTTATAAACTAGTGAGAATCATTATCAATATTTATAACTACATCAATATCTTTTATGCACTTGCCTTTAGGCGCTTTTGGAATGACTTTTAATTCAACTAAATTTGAATCTATGTCTATTAATTCATTATTTTTTTTATCGAAAAAATGATGGTGGGAACCGGTATGTGTGTCAAAATAACTTTTATTATTATTTGTTAATATTTCTTTTAAGTGACCAGCTTTTTTGAATGCATGAACGGTATTGTAAAAAGTTGCTAATGATATTTTTTTTTTACTACTTTTGTTGATTAAGTGATCTAAGTCTTCAACACTAAAGTGAAAAGTTTTTTCCCTTTCAAATAAAAATTCTGCTATTTGAATTCTCTGTTTAGTCGGTCTAAGGCCTGAGGACCTAAGCTTGCTAGCTATTTTTATTTTTTTGTTCACCAGGGTAGATTTTACTTATTTATGGCTAAAATCAACCTATTTTTTTTGTATATAATAAACAGTATAAATCTAGTATTAGTTTACTTTAAAAACCATGCAAAAAAACAGTTATAATTATAAAGAATTAATAGAGTGTGGAGAAGGCAAGCTTTTTGGTGAAGGAAATGCTAAATTACCTCTTCCTCCAATGCTAATGTTTGATAGAATTACAGAAATAAAAAAAGATGCAGGGGAATTCAAAAAAGGCATAATAAAAGCTGAGCTTGATATAAATGAAGATCTCTGGTTTTTTAATTGCCATTTTAAAGGTGACCCGGTAATGCCTGGTTGTTTAGGCCTAGATGCGATGTGGCAACTTGTTGGCTTTTACCTTGGTTGGTCTGGAGAACCAGGTAAAGGAAGAGCTTTGGGGGTTAACTCCGTAAAATTTACAGGGGAGGTTTTAAAAAAAATTAAAATGGCAACATATGAAATACATATAAAAAGAATTCTTAAAAAAGAGGGTACCGCTGTTGGTTTGGCTAATGGAATATTAAATGCCGATGGTAAAACTATATATACAGCAGAAAATTTAAAAGTAGGATTATTTAAGTCATGAGAAGAGTAGTTATTACAGGTCTTGGAATTGTATCTTGTCTAGGCAATAATCAAGAAGAAGTACAACAATCATTATTAAATTCAAAATCAGGAATTTCTTTTTCAGAAGAGTATAAAGAACATAACTTAAGAAGTCATGTTCATGGCAAACCAACTATAAAACTTGAAGATCACATAGACAGAAAAACGATAAGATTTATGGGGTCAGGATCTGCATATAATTATATAGCAATGAAAGAAGCAATTAAAGACTCTGGATTAGAGGAAGGTGATATAAGTAATTTTAAAACCGGTATAGTTATGGGTTCGGGCGGACCATCAATTGAAAATGTTATTTTAGCAGCTGATAAAACTAGAGCCAAAACTCCAAAACTAATGGGACCATTCATTGTTCCAAGAACTATGGCAAGCACAGCCTCTGCAACTCTTGCAGTTCCTTTTAAAATTAAAGGCACTAACTATACAATGAGTTCTGCTTGCGCTACTAGCGGACACTGTGTTGGAAATTCAATGGAGCTAATTCAAATGGGTAAACAAGACATTGTTTTTGCTGGCGGTAGTGAAGAAATACATTGGGCAATGACTGCAATGTTTGATGCGATGACGGCATTGTCATCAAAATACAATGATGTACCTGAAACAGCATCAAGAGCTTATGATAAAACTAGAGATGGATTTGTAATCGCTGGTGGTGGTGGAGTATTAGTGCTTGAAGAGTATGAACACGCTAAAGCTAGAGGTGCTAAAATATATGCAGAATTAACCGGTTATGGAGCAACTTCAGACGGATATGATATGGTTGCGCCATCAGGTGAAGGTGCGGTTAGATGTATGCAAATGGCAATGGCAACCGCTAAAAAAAAGATTGATTATATAAATACACACGGAACTTCAACGCCAGTGGGTGATATTACAGAATTAAACGCTATTAAAAAAGTTTTTGGAAACGAAATTCCAAAAATTAGTTCAACTAAATCTTTATCAGGCCACCCATTAGGAGCGGCATCAGTACATGAAGCAATCTACTGTTTAATTATGATGAAAAACAATTTCATTGCCGGTTCAGCAAATATTAAAGAAATGGATGAAGAAGCTAAAAAATTTCCTATAGTAGCGAAAACAGAAAAAGGAGCAAAATTAAACACAGTTATGTCCAATAGTTTTGGTTTTGGTGGAACTAACGCTGCATTAGTTTTTGAAAAAATTTAATTATGAGCTTAATGAAAGGTAAAAAAGGATTAATCATGGGCGTTGCAAATGAAAGGTCTATTGCTTGGGGTATATCTCAGAAACTGGCTGAAGCTGGAGCTGAATTAGCATTTACTTATCTTGGTGATGCTCTAAAGAAAAGAGTTATTCCGCTTGCTGAGAAGTTAAATTCAAAAGCTACTTTTAGTTGTGATGTTGAAAAAAAAGATGACGTTATAAAATTATTTGAAAATGTTAAGTCTCACTGGGGTGAAATTGA
>MDTB01210931.1_pt1 | contig 15928 bp, 14 predicted proteins | sample 811161 | NCBI WGS metagenome assembly MDTB01 (sample SAMN05326650, study PRJNA326480) | marine metagenome | isolation source: seawater | place: Mediterranean Sea | collected 2009 | reverse complement strand
TTGCTGACTAGCAAATGCACGGATCTCTGACTCACGACCTACGTTGTTAGGGTCATGTTCGGCTGCCGCAAAACCAACGAAGTTAACGCTGCCGTCAGCTGCCAAATATCTTCTGGTACCGATCATATCGGACAGATCTAGAGAACCTATCCATTCCTGGAACGTTCCTTTGTTGGGTCGCGGCTTATTCTTGCCGGTTCCCAGTAAAATCTCAGCCGCCTCTTTTTGTAGCTTAGGGCTCCAAGCCATGACGGCGGCAACACGGTAATCTCTTCGACCATCGTAGGCTTCTGCACTTTTCAGAACGACCGCACCCAAGAGTGGCATTTGTGAAAAAGTCTTTACTGATGTTTCCTGAGACTTAGCATACTCACCACGGACAGCTTTAAGCTCTTCAGAGGCTCTTTTTTCTATCTCTGCCTCCAAGGTTTGTGCTCGCCTGACATTTCGCCTTGCCTCGTCTACCTTAGCCCTGAGCTCGTCTGCACGGCTGCGCTTTTCAGCTGCAATTTCTTCACTGCTGTAGTTCTCGTCTAGCTTTTTGGCTATCCCATCCAAAATTGCGTTTAACCGATCCTGCAAAGTCACGCCGGCAAGATCGTCAGCGATCGCAAGGTCAGATGCCTCTAATATGTCAGCGTAGTCTTCTTGTGCGTCCTCAACGGCATATCTCGCCTGCTGCAACGAATCTTCGTACTCAGATGTGATGGCCTCCATCTGCCTTGCTAGGGGATTACCCGGCACATCAATAATGACTGAGGCATCAACTTCTGTCAGAAATGACTCAATGATTCTGGCCTTTAGTCTCAGTTCAGCCTCCTGATACAGCGCGGCTCTCTTCAACAAGAAGTTTTTCTCATTAGGCCGAATTCGCCCGGAGACCTCTTGAATCAAAATCATCCTATTTTTTTCAGAATCCCAACCTTCTATCCAGTCTTTGCTCGCCACCCAGTCGCTGAGCACAACTTGAGCATCGTCGACCATAGGGGGCGCAAGTGGTGCGCTATCAGCCTGCGCGTCCAATACCGCTTGGACGCCTTCATCCTGTTGAGAAAATGCTGGCTCAACCCCCGCTATGATCACACCCACAGAGAGAGCTAGGCACCCCAGCACGTTCAAAAGTTTTGTCTTCATCCACTTACCCCTTTTGTTTTAGTAGCCTATCGGAAGATATCTGAACAGATACTGAACGCTTACCAATCCTCATCTGTCTTTTGTTTCTTCTCCGAAATACTGTTTTTCCTATCTTGTTTCCGCTGTCGAGATAACTCCACATTGGGATCTTCTTGTCGCTTTTTCAGCCTCAATACAAAGGCCTTTTTCTTAAATTCAAGAACCTCACCGGGCTCTCGTCGCACAATTCGACCCAGAGACGTTTTAGGATTAACTCGCTCAACTGAGATTTCACCTACCAGCGTTTCCGATCTACCCAGAGATTCTTTGGTGTATGGGTCGATGATTTTCTCTCCATACCGATATAACTCGTACAAATTACCTGAGCTAATAGTATCTCCGCCCTGATTAAGCGTAACTATGTCACCATCGATAGCAACTAAAGAAATGGGATAGATAGCATCCAGCATCGCCTCTGTGATGCGCTCTGCTGCCACCTCAAGAAGCTTGGTGCCAATAGCTGTGGCGCCTCCACTCTTAGGAATCTCGTCATCCACAAAATAGAAAACATCAGTGCCAGCGTACTTCACCTGGTCAGAACCAACGTCGATGACTCTTAACGCGACCGTCGCAGAAGCGCTGTCTGAATACACGTCTCGCTTGAGGAGCTCCACGTAATTAGTGGCCCTAGTCGCAGTAATGCTCTCTAATTGTCCTACGATCATATATTCAGCAACCAAACGATTGGCCAACTCCAGCAGCTGCGTCATGGGCATAAGAGGGTTATTCACCTTGAGTGACGCCTCCTGCTGAGTCACGTCGATGAATTCCCTGTCAATCACAGCGAATCGTCTCGTGCTGGTGATTTTATCCACCAGAAGCTGAGTAAGGATTCTGCTAGCCTCCTCCCTATCCCAGCTCTGACCGAAAATAGATATATCGCCACGCCCAGTTGTGAACGGGATTATAGCGAGCGGTTTCCGCTTGGACCCGTCACTAACCAATTTCGCGACCATTGCCCGTACGGCAATTTCCCATCCACTACCGTCAGGTGTCTCAGACAAAATTTCATAACTATCGACGACCCCTCTTAAACTATCTGCCACCTCGCTTTTCAGCTCTTTACGCCATTCATAGGTGGACTTGTTATCCACGCCCGTTTCTACTGAAGCGCGCTTCATAGAATTCGCGGCCGCAACAGTTCTCCCGTTGACCTGGGCGATTGCCTCCCCGAGCGCAGCGAGGGTAGCGTCACGTTTTGATTCGCCCCAGCCACTGGCCTCCACTGGAACTAAGACGACCTTGTTAGCCGCTTTAATAGGCGCCACGAATAGCAACGCCAGCAAAAGGGGTATTAGGAAATGTGGCCTCATACGAAGCAGGCCACTAAAAGTCGGCAATGCCGCTTAGATATCGCCAAAGTCAAAATCCTCAGCGCCAGAAGTATCAAGCTTCTTTTCTTTTCCGTAAGTAACAAGATCGTAAAACAGCGTTATGTAATCTTTAATGAGGGGCAGCCCTTTCGTCACAACCAGCATACCCGGCGCCAGCAGCTCCTCAATATTTCCCGCCATCGCCTCGCCAGCTGCTTCAGCCTCCTTCGCTAACGCCTCACGGTCCGCAGACGAGGCAGCCTGTTCCTCCTCAGATTGACCTGCAGCTTCCATCTCTGCACTAGCACTAGCCAAACCCGCATCTAACGCGTTGCTCATGCCCGATGTTGTTTCCTCTGCAATAGTATTCAACGCGCGGGGGCCCCACTCCGCAGCAACCGGCACTAATAAAACAAGATTGATTGTTCCAGCGCCAAAGTCACCCATTGCCCCGCTGTATTGAGCCTTACCGTCGTCACTCATCTCGGCACTGTCGGAGGACAGCCTCTCGATGGAGGCAGTCGCCACCTCTGATTGCTCAATTACACCCTCAAGACACGCGTTATCACACTCACCAGCGATGAGGGCGGCTGAAGCTTCTAACGCTGCCGCTTCGTCATTAAGATTGAAGGCGCGGAGCAACTTACCTTGACCTTGAGCCACTTCCATCAGCGAATCCTTGAATAGCCTAACCATCAATTCCTGATCATTGGTCAGAGCGTATTTCACACGTTCCTGTGAACCCAATGCCAGATAGATTTTGAGCTTCTCGTCGTCAAAACCCCTGACGAGCTCAGCTTCGTCAACCTCGGACCCTCCTCCTAAAACTGAATTGGCCTTCTTTAAAAACCCAAGACCGCCCTCCTCTTTCTCCCGCTTTGCTGCTAATTCCGCAGCCTCAGAGCTACCGATTGGGGGATCTTGTGGATAAATCTCTCTGATCTCAGAGATATATGCGGCTTGATCCTCTTCTGATTTCGCTAACCACTCCGCTGCAGTGGCGAGTAAGAATGCAGGTTCCTCCTCTTCCTCTCCTCCACCAAGCAGCGCACCAAAAGGGGAACTTGAAGATGCTTCCTCCTTTTTATCATCGTCTTCATCACCACCGAGCAATTTCCCAAATTGCGCATTTGCCGCAGGAGCCAAGATCAGTGCAAGCGAAAAGAGTAGAGTTATGATTGAGTTTATTTTCATCATTGAATTCCCTGTGCATTAAGTTGATTAACAATTTCGGTGCTGGCCGCTTTTGCTGCTAAAACGAGAGCGTCTGTCTCTGCTGCACTCGCGCTCTGCCCTGCGGCCTTCCTTTGCGTGGGTGCCACTGATGCAACGGTTTCATAAAACAGTCCGTCGTCCTGATACACCTGAGCTTTAACAGAGACAATAACTTCAATTGCTCCCGTGCCTTCTTCGTTGACTTGCGAGCCCAAAACATCGACGGTCGCAATTATCAGCAATGGGATCTTGCCTGCTATGGCGTTAAAGGCCGAATTTTTTGTCTCTGGCGTAAGATCATCTCCTACACCAAATTCCTCTCGAAACTGATTGACGTCAAACCCGGGAAATCGTCCAGCTACTTGAGCAGAATCGATCACACGAAATCCAAAAGAGGAGAAGGTCTCATTTACAGCTGCGTCTAAACCATCCGATTGAAAGACATCCCAGGCAATTCTGTCGCTTTTTCTCTCAGTGCTCCCACCAGTGGTATTCACAGTTCTGGTTGAGCTGTAACCAGAAGCTGCCATCCCTGACCCGGACACATCAGCAGACTGTTCTGCCTCTGAGAATTCTTGCGTCTCATTGATTTTGGTAACCTTGGCGTCGTAGCTCTTCACGCTCACTTGCTTTCGCGCGACAAAAACAGCTGTCATTCGAGACCGGACGCTGTTCTGGGGCTTATTCCGTGCCATCAGCTGCCCGAGCGCTGATTCATTAACCACTGACCTCACTGAAATAGTGAATGTCTTCTTGTCGCATTTCGACAAAATCACCGGATTAAGCAAGTAGGTGTCTATCTGCCCGATGATCTCTTGCTCCGAATTCTGATATAGCTCGGCGAACGCAGTGCTTTTCTGAGCAGTCCATGAGCGAATCGAGTTGACTTTTGCACTGCTAAGCGCGGCATCGTAATCCTCGCGCTTCCGTGGCATATCGTCTTTACACTTTCTTTTCATCTGGATTGACGCTACGCCCTGAGCATAACTTTGCGCTTTTGCGTTTGAAATCCCAAGCAGGCTGAAAGTCAGCAAACTCACTATGGTCATAAGCGCAAATGGCGCCAGTCGGAAGCTATTCTTCATTTCCGGTCCCCTCTAATTTGGCTGAAAATACCTTTTTCTACTCTCTGAAATGACTTGCGAATAGAGTTCCAGGAAGCTTGCTTCTTTTTCAGGCTGTTGACGTATTTTTTTGCCCATTTCTGATTCGGGTCAGAAAATTGACTGAAGATCTGCCGGACTGAAGTAACAGTTAACCTCTCAAAACTCTCCCAAGGCGGAATGCCGTCAGCTTTATTTTCTCTCCTACCCTCAAAGAATTGGAGATTTTCTTCAAAATAAACTTCATCAAGCATCGGGTGCTTGAACGATAGCCCCACGCCGAAGATATATGTGTTGTCGATTGTATTCGCGGTTTCTCCAGTAGTCTTTTTGACGTAACCGCGGGCAGTCAAATCGAGGACGTAGTCTGCTGGCGGCAAATTTATATCGAATGCGGACGTCTCACTGAAGCGGAGAGGCATTGCCCCCCCAATCGCCTGGCCCAAGCTGTACGGCAATACGGGAATCGCTGCTTTCGCTGACATATTTGACGTCACTTGAGCAGCTAGCCAACGCTTGTAAAATCTCTCGGAAATACCACGGGCGACTAATGCGTCCTTAGCGTGACTACCTAACTTGACATCGCCAACCTGTATATTTGCCAGCCACCCTCGATTGAGTGGCAAATCTTTCAATGCGCTAGGAAATGCATTAATCAGCGACTCACCCTCACCTAAGAAAGCATCTGAGATCCACTCACGGCCCTTTGTTTTCGACAGCACGTCGGTGTCCTGCTCACAATCGCGAACTCCTTTAGAGACAATGGGGAACGCGCTCAGTAATTTTTTTTGTGCCATATCAAAGGTTAGGATTTGAGCATAAACCTGTGCTTGTGCAACGCAGACAGAGTTTAACGCTGGGATGTAATAGGGATTGAGCTGTTCAAAATCCAGTGCCAAAGCCATCGCAATCGCGTTATTCGACTCGGTACTTCCCAAGTCTCTGGTAAACCTAATGTCTTTACGCTCAATTTTCTGAAGCTCAGACCAAGCCCTTTGATTGAGGTTAGAAATACCCTGCTCTTCAACTATCTCAGAAAGAAATGGGCTCCGTTGTTTGACCTCTGCTGGAGAGCCAACGAATGCCACGCCGGCCCAGTAAATAGTTTGTGGTGGCTCCTGCGCTGCACCTTTTTGGGGGAAGACCAGCAAAAAGCTACTGATTAGCGCGATAGCGCTGACAAATACCTTCGTGGCAGCGCCAGAAACACAAAAAGTCATTTCGCCAGTCTCATTAAGACAGTCCCTCGCGGTTCTCGAGCTCAGGCAGAAGCGTCAAAGAGGCCTTCAAAGCCACCTCACTGATCTGCCATCTAATTTGCTCTTCGTCTGCAGATTTCTCTAATCTTGAGAGTGCAATCCCTACCATGGCATCCAACTCTGAGAGCTCCTCCTCAATAGGATCAGTATTCAGTAGTAATAACAACCGAATAGGCTCCAAGATTTCGCTAGCTATACTTTCCCCAGAAAAAAGATTATCGATCTGATACACATTTTTAGCGCCCAACCGCCTCTGAAACGTGCGAGCAGACTCATTAAATCTATCGTCCATATCATAGAAAGCAATCGCCACAAGATCTTTGGATTCAAGCCATGCCCTAGAAGCGTAGAAGCGTCGAACAGCCCGCATTGAGCCTTTTGTGGGTATCTCGTAAACAGCAGCAACAGAATAAAAGGCAAGTGCACTCGCCGCGACATATGAGAGATCAAACGCGTATCTGGTGAAACTGATTGATCCCAACGTGATAAAGACTGCGATCGTTTCATATATGACAAAGCCGAGATCAATCAGCTCGTCATCAACCTCTTTCAGATAAAAAATTGCGAGCGTCCAAAACGTGCCAATTGAGATGAGCGCTACTAACCAAGAGGGAAGCGTTCGTAGGCCAGTATCGCTCAAGAGGTCATCCAATGAGGTCGCAATTATCAAATTGTCGTCCGTGATTGGCGATAGCGCTGTCCCTTTGAACATGGCAAGGCCTGGCGCGGTCAAACCTAAAACAACATATTTACCCTTCAGAGAGGTCAAGTCGAAATCTCCAACCCCCATCGTAGATTGATACACATCGACAAAAGATATTCGGCTATAAGTCTCTTTTTTATTTCTCCAGTTAATAAGGTACTCGCTAAAGCCAGACTCGGCTGACCACCCATCAGCGCCTGACACTCTCTGCATTTGATACGCAAAAGAGGGTATCGAAGAATCTTCTTCTAACCAGAATGGCTGAAACCGCCTAACTAGGCCATCATCGTCGATAACGAGGTTATTTAGCCCCATTTGCTCCTGAGCAGACGGAAACATTGTAAAGAGCATCGAAATGCTCCGAGAGCCTGACTCCTCGCTCGACAAACGCACACCGGGCAGCATGCCGACACCAACCTCACTTAATTTATCGTTTTCGGGCGATAAGCGAGTCATCGGAAAGACAGCATTAGGCAGATAAGAAATTATCTCATCAAGAATTTGATCTCCTTCCAAATCCTGAAGATCTGGATCGCTGTACATGACATTGATGCCAACGGCAGCCAGTTCGCTCTCGGACAGAATTGCTAAGAAATCTGCAATGACCGCCCGCGGCCACGGCCATCGCCCATGTTCCTCGGCCATGATCGCGAGACTTCGCTCATCGATGTCGATTATTACAATGTCGTGGTTAGCGTCGGGGGAAGAGAGCCGCCAGTCCATAGCGACATCCAAGGACCCTGCGTCGTAGTCAAGAGACTGATCGGTCTTCCCGCCAAGAAAAGCGTCTATGAAGTAAAAAATAGTGAACAGCGAAAATGAAGCTGCCAGCCCAATGAAAAATTGCGTCCTGAGTTCCCTGCTCAAAAATCCAAAGGAATATATAAGTTTTGAGAACATCTCCAGTAACCGAACGCTTCTCATCACATTGTTCCTGCTCCGGCCATGAAGTCGCTTCTATGGATCACTTTGCACGTACCTTTGATAACGGCCGGCCGCCGGGGACGGGGTGGCACAACTATCTAACTCAGGGACTACGGCAGCCGAGAGTTCATCCATCCGTTGTGCAGGAGAGGGGTGTGTTTGAAAAATTAAGGAGGAGGATTCACTGGAGCCTTTCAAATCCTCTAACTTAGAGAGCAAACTAAAAATTGCCGTGCAGTCATACCCAGCATTAGCGGCCAAAATCATAGCGTCGCGATCAGCCTCAAACTCCGCGCTCTTATCTAAACCTCTTGTCATCATGTCCGAGAACAATGAGTTCATGTCTGCAAATAATTCATTGGAGGTCTTCATGTTCCCCTGCATCTTTGCCACTAACGCGCTTGCTTGTTGCTGTTTTTGAATAATCTTCCAATGATGTTGCCTCACGACATGAGCAACTTCGTGAGCCAATACAGCTGCTAATTCGTCTTCCGTATCTAGCATGCGGAGTAGACCCTCTGTCACCAGGATGTAGCCACCCGGTGCAGAGAACGCATTTACAGAGCCAGACGCCAACACTCCGAAGGTCCAGGTCAAAGCGCTGCGATCGGATTTTGATGCCACTCTCGTACCCACCAAGCTCACATATCGATTTAAGTTCACGTTCTGGGTCAAGGGGGCTGCGCCCAAATACACCGCCACGATCTCCTCACCCGCTTCCCGCTCGGACTTGGTTTGAGGCTGAGCGTGCGCGTCAAAGACGATCAACACCATAAAAATCTGCAGCACTGCAGCCAGGATAAAAAAACGCTGGCACCTAAAGTGGGTTTCACCAATCATCATCAGACGCCTGCATCCGTTTTGTCTTTCGCGGCCGCGAGGTGCTGGACTGCTCAGGGTCTCTAGACATTCGAGAATCCTGCACTCCTTGGGACGAGTCGTCAGCAGGTTGCGCTAACGCCGCAAGCGATCGATCCTCCAACAGGCCTTCATCGGCAAATTTATCTGCCTCATCGGGAGTAACCTGCCACTGCTTAAGGGCCGCCAAGGCTTCGTGATCTGGCTGATCAACTTTAATGGCTTCTGCATCTAAACCGCGTACTCCAGTGCTTGAAACAGCGTTGCCCGCACCTTCCCTCCCAGTTTTCAGCGCCGCCAACGACGTTTTCGTCGTGGCTGCCCCGGAATCCCTTGAAATCGCCGTTATGCGAAGCCAGCCACAAGCGTCCTCGTGGCACACCTCTAACCACAATCCTTTCCGAGACATAATTTTGATTTGTCCGTGCTTGGGCACGGTTACGACGGCCACTGATCGCTGTGTTGGCTCCGCAAGTAGCCTCACCTCCGTCCTAACGGAGGCAGCATAAACGCGCGTGCCACTCAAAAGTACGTGCATGCATAAGAGACAAACTAAAATTCTCAAGCCACGCGTCCCTCAAAAAAGACGATGCCAAATATTTAACTACTAATACCCTCTACCACTAAATCTGCCCGAATAAAAATCCGGACATTTAGGGATTGGATATTCTAGGGATTGCCGAGAGTTATCGGAAACTTGCCCCAAAGATATATGAATCGCCGAAAACGGTACGAAGACTCTGGGAGCTAGGTCAAGAGCCTCGACCTAGAGTGACCCTTATCGGTCGAACATGATTATGTTGCCCCAAGCTTGGGCTCCGTGAACCCCTCACGATAAGGAGGAACCCATTGCAGGTAACCTCATCACCTCGGGATGGCCAGCAAGAAAACCAAGTCAACAGAGCATCTTTTCTTACTGACATTCTCCATATCGGCCGCATCGGTAAGCGCGATCCTTCTCCTGCATCCAAATAGCCCTTTCACGCTCCCAGACCCCTCGCTCATAGGCGCATTGAACGGAGTTGTCGCGACACCGGAAGGCCGGAAATTCATTACCTCTCGACCAGCGATATCGATAATGATGGTCATACCCATAATTATCAACATCATTGTGTTCTCTGTCTCGCATTACAGAGTTAATGAGAATTGCAGAACCAATACCGATCAGTACCCCCTCTTCCCGCTTGCCGAGGGCATTTACATTGGTGGAAACAAGCGTTGCTGCTAGTAAAGCCAGAATTAGACTTTTCATGTGTACCCTCCTTTCGAAGATATGATGCGCTGACACCATTACCGAACCTCTGACGTTTAAACAAAGTCATGTAACGTTTCCTCTGAAAAGCCTAGCGCTGCTTAGCTGAATGGTTACTGAACACTGAGGGCTGGGATTTGGGCGAATCCAATGTAAGCCCAAAGCGTCAAGTAAAGAAGCGTAAACGTTGTCGCCGCAAAACCTGACCAAGCGATTCCGTTACCGAGCCTGTGTTTAACGCCACCACCAATACCTCGAGCCAACAAAACGGCAACTGAATAGGGCTAAACCCTCTATGGGCACCGCAGGCGCAGACGGCTGGATCAGGTGATAAGAAATACCCGAATGCCTGATTAGGATGGTCTAGTTTCGCTTAGTTAAGAAAAATGGTTAATGGGGATCATCTCCGACGCCACTCCCACGGTGGCATAGGGTCCTCTTCTTCCCATATCCCCTTAGATGCTTGCTGTGCTTCGACCTGACAGCCATTAAGCATCTGACTATCCGGTGCGTAACGTTCATACCACCACGCATACCCCGCACATATCATTGAGGCGTTGATGTCATAGCCTTCTTTTGAGTGATAAAGCCGACCTACCAGACGGCCATAGCGATCCTCATCGACCTCAACTAGATACACACTTCGAGAGACCATGTACTCGAGTTCGGCGGTAGCGATTGGGCCATAGGGCTGATCCCGTTCAGGTGCGTCTATACCGTGCAAACGAACGCGCGTGCGATCCATCAGGACGATAGTATCGCCATCAGTGACTCGGTCTACTTTGACCCAGCGGGCGTTTGAGGGGACACCTAAGGGGCGATCGTCAGCATGGGATGATAGCGCCCATACAAAGGCGAGACTTATGATAAGGCCGAGTGCGCGTTCCATACGGCAAGATTAACACCCTCGGGGGGAGCTAACTGCCATGATGTTTGCTGTTAAGAAAAGTTGTCAGCGACATGAACCGAATTGCAGTGTTTTGCTCGCATTTGACTTACCCAAAGATCAGGTTCACCGTCAAGTCAGACTGCCGCCATACAGAATAAAAATGGCGTCCTGTGCTCGCATCTGACGGGTCTCAGCAGCAGCTACTAATGCGAGAACTAAAATAAAGAAAAGGAGGTGCGGCATGAATCTGCAATCAGAAAACTCTATGGGTTTAGCGATACAGATAGCGACTTTCATTTGTTGCTGGGATAAAGAATTCTCTTACGAGGAGATCACTGTTTTATTGGACGAGATCAATTCTTGGTCCGAGCTAGAGGAGGCCTGGGATCATCAGCTTCACAGAGATCTTACATGCGCTCTGCACGACGCCGTAGACTGTATTGTGGACCTGAGCAACGAGGACCTTAATGCGTTTATTGCAGAATCTGCTGCCAGAATGACGAACCATCAGGGTCGCGAAAACACTTTACGACTAGCTTATAAAGCTGCCGCTGCCGACGGCCTTGATGATGATGAGGTGGATGGCTTAATGCATTTTGGGAGCCATCATTGGGGCATGACTAGAGATCAAGTGGCTCAAGCGGCGGTACCAGATGATGGGCCGGTGGCAGCCCAGACCCCGGAGCCAGCCCCAGACGACCAACCCGCTAGAACCTATGAAGATAGCGTTCAGCAAACATTTAATGCGTTTTTGGATCTAGAGGAAGGCTTTTTCAATTACACATTTAGTGTTGGGCAAGGGATTTATGCTCAAGGCTCTGGAAGCCCAGCTCACGGGGACGAAGATTTTGAGCTTGAGATCACTGGCCCAGAATATTCGGCGGACCCTGATCGAATTTTCGCTGGCAATGTGGAGACGCAGCTTCAAGAGTTAGGCTGGCAGGCTTTTGAGGGTGAAAATTTCAAATGCACCGTGAGTCGAGATAGTTTGAAAGACGGCTCCGCAGCTGCACTACTGTGCCGCTCCTTCAATGTCTACAATTTACACGAAAGCGAAATTGACGGCCCCCAGGTCACTGTGAGCGAGGCTTGACGCAAATCGAAAAGCAAATAATGAAATTTTTCGCAATCGCAACACATCACCTTGTCTTCATAGCAGGAAGTACTTCGACCTCAGTAAATCGAGGCAAAGTCGCAATGGAGGCTACTGACTCTGAACGTGCCAAGTTTTCATCTAAGTAAGGCAGAACATTTAAATTATCTGCTCCGCTCATCACTCCATAAAGAGCACTGTGTCCTCGAACAGGGCCGCGTGGCTCACCCAAGAGGCTGTCATAATGAATTGGAATTACCGTTGATGGCTCAAGCCTACCAACCGTTTCCTCCCAATATTTTTGCCGATATTCAACCGACTGCTCCCCCAAACTCCCCACACCGAGGAATAACACATCTGCCTTAAAGCCTCGAAGTCCGCCCTCTATGAAGCCAGCGCTACCCACTATGACGAAGGAACCCTGGGGGTGTTCCACGTGCAATACGTAGGTCTTTCCTACCCGGTAATTAGTGATTGGAGCGGGCGGGACGAGCGGGCTGTTAATGGTAGGCAGATCTAGTGCTGCTTTTGCGATCTCCTGGTCTACAAATTGGAAATGATTGGACTCAATTGGTGTGATAATAAAATCGCCTAAAACGATTGGCTTTTTATGTTTGAAAACCTCTATCCTGCCCTCGTCTAGTCCCCAACCACGAGCAATATTAGCGGTTGATTCCGAGCCAAACAGTTTAGCGCCGGTTTGACGAGCGACCTCGGGGGCATCCATCGCATGATCATAATGAGAATGGAGTGGGATGACGGCATCTAGCTTATCGACTTCGTTGGCTTTGAGGCCTCTACCGATAGCTGCTAAGTCTGGCTCTACACGCTGAGTGATAATCTCAATAAAGGTTGGCCTGCTAAACCAACCGTCGGTCATCCAGCTGGTCTCACCATCATCGAAGAGTAATGTTGTGGAGCCAGTGAACCTAACCGTAACACTACCGGCCGCCACTTCCTCGAGAAGAGTAATTTCCCATTCTGGTTTAGTCGGTGGCGCCATCGACAAATTATTAAGGCCATAGTTCACAGCCGAAAGCGACAGACCTAAAAACATAGCTATCAGTGCTAGTTTGGTTCGCAACGTCATCATGACAGATTAGCCGTCTTCCCTACTCTCGAGTATCCCTGCGGACTCATCGCGCATCATTTTTGCTTTCGTCCTGTCAGGCTGACAGCAGAGAACACAACTGTTGAAACTATAAGGCCGGGCCAGAGCGGGTCGTATTGAAACACGGGCGCGAGTTTCATCACCGATGCGCCGTACCAGGCAACAACAGTGAACAAGGCAAGACTGATACTCCAGAACGCGGCGTCAGTATTGACGTTTTTCACAGTCACCATCGCTATCGTCGGCACAAACAAAGCCGCAGTATTGACCGTAAATGCCAGCAGCAATATGCCCACGACATCCTGCATCTGCCATGCCATGAGCGCGGCGCCTATCCCAACCGTTGCCGCAAGTACCATGCTGATCCGAAACAATTTCTTTGGCTCGACATCCGGGTTCATGTAGCGCTGGTAGATATCACGACTACCGTTCGCCGCGGCCGTCAAAATACAGATGTCGGCAGAGGACATGAGTGCAGCTAGGAGACCGACCAACAACAGCCCCTTCAGGCCAACCGGGAAGACGTCGATGATCAGTCGGGACAGTATGTCACCTTCACTCTCGACACCCGGGTAAAGTATGGCGGCGGTCAGCCCCAGCCAGGTCGATCCAATGACCAGCGGTACCAGAAATGCGGCCGCGAGATACGTGCCGCGTTTTGCAACGGCCTCGTCCTTCGCAGCAAACATCCTCGTGTAGTTGTCCATCGAGACAAAAAACGCCAACGGAATCGACACTCCCATCGCCAGCATGGTCGGCAATCCCAATCCAATCGGATTGAAGTGTCCGGTTGGGAGGCTCGTTGAAAATGCCTCCAAAGTGCCGCCGTTGGCAATTGAGATAGGTATGCCGACGATTACCACGCCGACAAGAAGCAAGGCGACCTGCACCCAGTCCGTATAAGTGACGGCAAGAAAGCCCCCTGTCGCGGTGTAGGCGACGACGATGGCACTTGCGAGCAACAACGATGAGGAATAGTCCCAGCCCAGGAGCGTACTGAAAACCGCGCTAACTGCGGCGAGCTGGCCGGCACTGTAACCGGTGTAGGCGAGAATAGTCGTGACGGTCGCAACGATTCGTGTCCGACTGTCGAAGCGCGTCTCGATGAATTCCGGGTAGGTCAGTAGGTTATGTTTATTACCTTCGCGTTTCACGCGGACTGCGAAAAAGAAGCCGAATAACAGGCAGCCTATAAACATGCAAGTGGTATACCAGCCGCCGGCAATACCAACCTCAAAGGCCTGGTTGGTGCCGCCGACGACGGCGGCGCCACCAACCCAGGTGGCCAGCCAGAGACAGGCAATTGAAAATGAGCTTAGTTTGCCGCCGGCAACGAAATAGTCTTCGACACTATCCTGTCTACGACTCGCATATATTCCTATGGCTATCATTAGAGCCAGGTAAGCGAAGATGATTCCAGTATCTATAGGTCCAAGCATGTTACGCAACTTACATTATATGGTTACCGCCCAGATACATTAGGGGGTCGAAATTGAAAAAAACGCTTGGATCAGTAAGGATATATTTTGTGACTGACTCACTGGGCCTAGTATGGGTGTTTTAGCCTTTAACCACTTCAACATACGCGCACCTAAGCCTGTGTTGGAGAGTGTGAAGAATTTTTACTTAGAGGTCATCGGTCTTACTGAGGGCTTCAGGCCAGATGTGCCGATTCATGGTTATTGGCTGTATTTGGAAGACTTACCCGTTTTGCATTTGATGGAATGGAACGTCACCGCAGAGACTCCAAAATATGAGAAGGGGTACCTCGACCACGTCGCATTTTCGTGCAACGGCTTAGAAGAGTTTATTAACAAACTTAAAAATCTAGACGTGGTGTATACGCGCCGAGATTTCAATATAAATGGCGGAGTTTTTACCCAGCTAGAAGTAACTGATCCTGTCGGAAACGGCGTTGAATTGAACTTCAGTCAGTGAATTTATAGATATCGTTACAGGCCAGATACCTTAGGAAGTGATTCCCTGCGAAAAAACATCCCTCCCGAAAAAACGAGAGGGGTGGAATTGCCTTACTCCGAACCTCCAACTGCCGTGTATAAGGCGGACGGACCACCAAAACACTTCATGATCGGATCATAGAGCTTATTCTCCAACTGCACGCCGCCGTTTCTAACATACAGATCATTATCGCTGCCCTTTGCTGTGAGTGAGTCATGCCATCGCGCTTGATAGAAATCCAAGCCGTCGGCCGGATTGCCTTGCATGGGGTACCATCTATAAACGCGAGCAGTGATTCCAACTTGATCAAGAAACTTGTTCATTTCCGCGTCCGCAGCTGCCATTTTTTCTTGGGTGGCTCCGGGTAACCACGAGCAACCTGCAAAATCAACGACACCAGTGCTTAATGGAGACTCGGCAACATCCCTGACTCTCACCCAGGCGAGCTGTGAGTGAGAGTTGCACGGAATAACTGAGTCAAACTCTTTTTGGAGGTCACCACCTTTTTCTAACCACTCTTCAAGAACGATACCTTGGTCGGAGAAGCTATCAGAGAATCCAACCCAATAAACGCCAGCATCAGATCCATCAGAGAAAAAGGGCGTTAGAACATGACCGGCATACGCCTTTGAATGATTTTTTTTCGCCCACTTATCCCATTTCTTCGCAACTTTCATCAGGTCATCCATGTTTTTGCCCTCTGCAAAGTCACATGCATAAACCTCCACGCCGCCATACGCGGGCATCGCTGCATGATTGTCCGCTTGACCCAACTGTGTCGCCGTTAAGGCACTCAAGACTAATAAAAATTGTAGTACTGATTTGACCATCAAAGGTTACCCCTATTTCTTAGTTAGCTAATTGCCCTACTGTAGTTAGAGAGCAAGGACATCCGTCAACTAAACTATCACGCAACCTCTGAAAGTGAGTGAAGTTTTTGTGACGGCCTAAATTATCCAGGTGCATGCGGGAGACAAACCGCTCGTCGGGCGAACAGCTGAATGCCGTTGTGATGGCTACCGCCCAGATAGATTAGGGGATTAACACTGAGTCGACTTGTTGGCTCAAGTGAAGGA
>MDTB01012297.1_pt1 | contig 15930 bp, 15 predicted proteins | sample 811161 | NCBI WGS metagenome assembly MDTB01 (sample SAMN05326650, study PRJNA326480) | marine metagenome | isolation source: seawater | place: Mediterranean Sea | collected 2009 | reverse complement strand
TAAAAACGCAAAATTTTTGAACTTCCTACCAGCTGTTACGAAGTTCACGAAGCTTAAGAAATACCGTTTCGGGATCTGGATTGTCTTCAAGATCGGGGAAATCTTTTTTCATCTGCGTAATTAAAGAAGGACTTCGCAATCTAAAAAAAGTGTTTATTTCTTTCTCAACGCCAAGACTGGAAACTAATGCTTTGTTAGGGTCTTGATCTCGTATCTCAGAGAGCAATACTTTCGCTTTTAAATTATCAGTCTCTCTTGCAAGGGTAAACTCGAGGTTATTAACCAAATAATCGTGGCCTGGATAGATTAAAGTATCTTCAGAGAGCTTAGCTAGTTGATTAACAAATGTCTCATACAACTGAACTGGATGCCCTCCCCCATGACAATTACCCGCACCTGCGTTGAATAGAGTGTCTCCTGAGAATAAAGCAGGTATATCCGTTTGTGACAACAGACAAACATGGGCCATAGTATGACCGGGCGTATCAAGTACCAATAGGTCTACAGATTTACCAACTTTAACTACATCTCCGGCTTTTAAACCAACATCCATACCGCCTATATGTTTCTTCGCGTTTTCATGCGCTAAAAGCTTGGCACCAGTCGCCTCAATCATATGGTGATTGCCACCGGTATGGTCACCATGCTCATGGGTATTCAAAATCTGGGTAATCCTCCAGCCCCTCTTTTCTGCGATATCAAGACACTTGCTATAATCCAAAGGGTCAATAGCAAGCGCTTCTCCAGTATCTGGACACGCGATTACATAATTAAAGTTACGAAAAGAGTTTCCTGTCCAGATTTGCTCAACAATCATGATATATTTCCAAAAAATATTAATGAATCATTTTTGGGACTTCTTAGCAAGACCATGTAGACACGCTCTAACATGAATGAACACCTATGAAACGTATAGAGTCAGATATGCCAAAGCCAAACATTCTTTTTCTAATGACGGATCAGCAGCGCTGGGACACCATAGGCAAAGATGGTAAGTGGGTCCAAACTCCAAATATCGATGGGATAGCACAAAAAGGAACCCTATTCACTCAATGCATTACGAACAGCCCTGTTTGTGTTCCGGCAAGGCTCACCCTTGCCACTGGCAAGTATCCTCACAACACTGGGGTCTGGACGCATCAAGAATATACGATGCCAGCAGATACTCAAAACTGGATGCGGGAAATTAAGCGGCGGGGGTATCGCACGAGTTTGTTTGGTAAAACCCATTTGCATCCCCATAAAGGTGATCTCAGGAAACAAGAGAATCTCCTGCACTCTTGGGGACTAGATGATGTGAATGAAACTAGCGGGCCAAGGGCAAGCACCCACGTGTTAAGTCACATGACGGCTCTGTGGGATCGTAAAGGATTGTTGGACCGTTACAAAGCTGATGTCAAAAACCGATTTTCGAATAAGGCATATACCGTCCGTCCATCGCCGCTACCTCTTGAGGATTACTACGATGTTTATGTGGCCCAGCAAGCAAAAAGATATCTACAAGCATACGACTGTAAAGCGCCCTGGTTTTGTTGGGTTAGCTTCGGTGGACCTCATGAGCCATGGGATACTCCAGAGCCCTACGCGAGCATGTACGACACAGAATCAATGCCCAAATCAACACCAAAATTTGTTACAAAAAGAAATAGACGTCCAAAAGGATTCTTGGATGAAATTATCTTAGGGAAATGGAGTCCAAATTTTGAACCTGGTGAAGTTAATGCGATGAGGGCCAATTACGCTGGAAACGTGACCTTAATTGACCACCAAATTGGCGAGATCCTTGAGGTTATCGAAGCCCGAGGTGAAATGGAGAATACTATCATTGCATTTACCTCCGATCACGGCGAAATGAACGGTGACCACGGCCTCATTTACAAGATGAATTTTTTAGATGGATCGGTAAGAGTCCCTCTCATTGTCAAAGTCCCAGGTTTCGAGGGAAACCGTACCAGCGATAGCATTGTGGAAAATAGCGATATTGGACCCACACTATTGGAACTTATTGGCGGGGAGACCAACTATAAGCAATTTGCTAAATCTCTTTGCGGGACACTGAAAGGTAACGATCATCGAGAGGATGGTTTATCAGAAATAGTGGGGGAATTTATGTTAATGAATGAGGAGTGGAAAATCGCATTAAATAAAGAAGGACACGCCTATCTACTATTTAATCGCGAGAATGATCCACACGAGCTTGAGAATCTTGCCGGGGATGTTAGTCACCGATCAAAAGAGGTCGAATTAAGACATCGAATCCTCGAGAGAATTATCCAGAGTCAAAATGAGCTTAAATAAAAAAGATCTTAGAGACCGTCAATTGTTGTAAAACTAATGGTCAAAAAGCAAGTAAACATAGCTTGAGGCCTAAAGCTCGAGGTAGAATCTAGGCCGGCGCACTATTCAGGAGTACTCAAATGGAAGCGATTAATCATGATCGTGTAACCGATTGGTTCCGGGATAACGTCCCGGATATCTCGTCTCCTCTTAAATTTGGATTAATTTCAGGAGGAAAATCTAATCTTACATACCTCGTCGAAGATCATGAGGGTAGAACCTTTGTCCTGAGAAGACCACCTCTTGGACATGTGCTAGAGAGCGCACATGACATGCATCGTGAGCACAGAATTATCTCTTCCCTTTATGGCACCGATGTTCCAGTCGCTAAGACGTTCGGAATCTGCCAAGACAAGACCATAACTGGCACTGACTTCTTCGTCATGGACTGCGTTGAAGGAACCGTAGTACACAATGTAGACGCCTCAGAGACAATTTCAGAGAAGAATCGATATGCTTTTGGTAAGCACTTAGCAGAAGTGCTCGTAGCCCTTCATCTGATCGAACCAAATGACGTAGGGCTTGGTGATCTCGGTCGTCGTGAGGCCTATCTCGATCGTCAACTCAAGCGCTGGACTGGACAATGGGAAGCAACGAAAACCCATTCAGAACCCGGTATGGACGAACTTTTAGCCTTGCTTCATGAACGCAAACCTCTCCAGATCGGTTCAGCCATTGTGCATGGTGATTATCGTGCGGGTAACTTAATGCATCAATCAGGCAAGGTGGTTGCCGTTTTTGATTGGGAACTCTGCACCTTGGGTGATCCGTTGGCTGACCTGGGCTACCTACTAAATTCTTGGCAGACACAAGACGAAATCGAGGAGATGAGCGGTCTAGCGCCTCCAACAGCAATAGGAGGTTTCCCATCAAGGGAGGAACTCATGGGATGGTACGCTACAGGGACGGGACGAGATCTTTCAGATATCAACTACTATCGTGCATTCTCGCACTGGAGGACTGGTTGCATTATGCAGGGGGTTTATAAACGGTTTCTTGAGGGCGCCATGGGCGAACAGGAAATGGACCTTGAGGCCTATAGATCCGGCGTCGGTCGCGTCGCGAGCAGCGCCCTTGAGCTGATTACATAGATATTAGAATGGTTGCGTTCAGGTTTCGTCACTGGAATAAGAGAGCTGGATTACGTGTCGCAATCAAGACAAGCCAGCTTCTTCTTGTGCTACCTGCGCAGCTGCCCATCGGTAATCTGCTTTGCCACTTGGATTCCTCATGATCTGATCTCTAAACACAAATGCTTTTGGAAATTTATAACGAGATATATGATTGCCGCATTCTTGCAGTAAACTTTTCTCAGAAACCTCAGCACCAAGACGAAGTTGTATCACTGCAACAACTTCTTGCCCCCAGCGATCAGATGAACGACTAGTCACAACAACATCGTGGACATCAGGATGATACTTTAAAGCTTGCTCAACCTCTTCTGCAAAAATCTTTTCACCACCTGAATTGATTGTGACAGAATCTCGGCCATGAAGTTCAAGTGTATTGTCCTCAAGCAAACATACTCTATCTCCAGGCACCGAGTACCTCATACCGTCAACAGTAACGAAAGTCTCTGCAGTCTTTTTCTTATCATCTAGGTACCCTAAGGGTATATGACCCGTCTGCGCCCACCAACCAAGACCATCATGTCCTGGCTCCAGTACTGAGGTCAAATCATCACTCAAAACAGCATTACCCCCCTGTAAAGTGAACTTTCCAGTCTTCGCTCCTACTAAAGCATTGCTAACATGTTGAGCCTGCGTACCAGTCTCCGAGGAACCTGCAGCATCGATAATATTGATCTCGGGAAGAAGCTCGAGTAACTGAGTCTTTAAGTTCGCACTCGTAACCGCGCCACCAGTAATGATGTTTTGTAGCGAAGGCATTGGTCTCGGCTTCCTTACCAAAGCGTCTAAAATCGGTCGTCCAAACGCATCTCCAACAATCATAAGTGCATCAACTTTTTCCCTAATACAGGTGTCAACGATATCATCCCCGTCTAAACGCCTTACGTCATTCTGTATAACCACTGTACTACCGCTATGAAGAGCCTTTAGCGCTACCCAAGATCCTGCTCCATGCATAAATGGCGGTGATGCTAAGTATCGATGATAACCCCGCCTCGCTCGCTCCTGAAACTCCTGTAACGATTCTATGACTGTCCCTCTCGAAGTTTTTCCACCGAGAGCCGCTACCAACATGTCTGCCTGGCGCCAAATCACACCCTTTGGCATCCCTGTGGTTCCACCTGTATAAATCATGTAAAGGTCATCTGGTTTGTGGTCAATTGCTGGAAATCCATTTTTAGCAGTAGCTAAGATTTCCTCATAAGCTAGCGCCCTATCAAGCAGGGTGTCTTTCGATTCATCGTCGACCTCTATCAATAGAGATAGGGAGGGAACCTTACTTCGAATATTCTTTACTCGTTCTGACAGAGAGGAGTGATAAATAAGAACTTTCACGTGCGCATTATTAAGGAGATAGATGAGCTCTTCATCTACGTAACGAAAATTGATATTGAACGGTACAGTTCTGGACTTGTAGCAGGCAACAGTTGCTTCTAGATATTCATTCCCATTGTAAAGATATAAACCCACATGGTCTTGCCCGCTCTGCCAATCCTCTAGTAAGTTACGCTCCTTATGACAGCCAAAGCCCTTGGATACTAGAACATTAGCGAGCTGATTTGTACGCTCATCAAATTCCCTGAAAGTAAAGCGTCGATCGCGGAATACAATAGCTTCGCGATCTGGAACGACCTCTGCAATCGCACTATTAAGCTCGGCGAGAGTTATTTCTGGCATCGACATGATTCTATAACCCCTCTTAAAGAACCACTTAAATTATCGTAGTAAACGGGTTGAATGACTAGAGCCTTACGATGGGTTCTTTCACTCCCTTCACAGGGATATGAATTCTTATGACACACCCATCCGATTGCTTTGGATCTTTCAAATCAACTCTCGCTGAGGTGGTTACAATTTGATCTAACTCTGACCCAATAAACGCTGGGCAGGTTGGCTGTTCTACCGGCAGCTGATAAGAACTAATAAGATCTCCGTGTGGTCCATAAACATCTAAAGAGGATCCCCCCCAACGAGAATTCCAAAGATTTCCCTCAGCATCCACAACAGATCCATCGGGTTGACCTTCTGCATCCATCCGCAGGCCTACGTGAACTTCTCTCTCTCCTATGATCTCGCCGGTCGTAGGGTCAGTCGGCACCTTCCATATAATACGGCTCGGCGTATCGGTATAATAAGCTGTAGTACCGTCTGATGAAAAACAAATAGAGTTTGGAGTGACAATGCCTTCAACTAGAATGGATAAGTTTCCCCGAAAAAATCGATAAATGGCGCCAGGCCGTCCATTACCATCTTTAGCCATTGTCCCAATCCAAAAAGCACCACTGGGATGCACTCGACCATCATTAGAACGCATGAGACGATCTTCTGGAAATTCCATTACGGTTTCAGTGGCGCCGCTTTCTAAATCTAAAACTCGAAAATCGATCTCAGAAGCGATCAAGACTTGTTTCTCGTCTAAAATACCCGCCGCTGAAGGTAAAACTGGGAGCTCAAACTTACGCGTTTCATCGCCAGCAAAACCTCTTTCATAAACAGCAGAGCCGTTTATATCGCACCAAACTAGACTCGACCGCAAATGATGAGTCAACGGCCCTTCGCCCAGAGATAGTTGCTCATTTGACCAAATCGACGTCTCGCATACCTTCAACGTTACTACCTCATTACTTATTAAGTGTTGTTAAAAAGCGTTCTATCCCAGCCTGAGATACCTCCATATCTTGCTGGGGGGTTCCGGAGCTGGCCCCGATACCACCCACGCATTCGCCGTCAACTATCACAGGTAGTCCACCGCCAACAGTGCTCACTCTACCCCCATGCTCTGTATCGATTCCAAAAGCCAGATTTCCAGGCATATTCGCCGCATTGTACTCATGCGTCGCTTTTCTCGCTGCGCCAGCCGTAAAAGCTTTATCTTGGGCGACCACGATACTGTGGGCCTTACCCCCATTCATTCTCTCGAAGGCAATCAAATTACCGGAGTCATCCGTAACCGCTATGCACATCGGCAAACCAATCTCTACGGACTTTTCTCTTGCCCCTTCGATCAAAATACGAGCATCTTCAATACTTAGTCTCTTTACCGAAATCATTTCCTCTCCTTATTCGCTATCTCACTAACCACTTTGTTCTCGCAGGATACCATAAACCCCGGAGTTCATCTTATTAGAGCTTTTGAGCTTTTTGATTGGAATAAGAATAGAATATATGTACAATTAATTGTACAATAAAACGCTTTGTAGGGTACCATTTATGAGAATAGTTACATATTCAGAAGCCAGGAATAACCTCAAGAGAGTTCTGGATCAGGTAATAATAGACTCAGACTTTACGATCATATCAAGACGGAACGCTGATGATATGGCTGTGCTATCTCTGGAACAATTTAACGGTCTTATGGAGACAGTTAACCTCCTGAAATATCCAGTCAATGCCAGCCACTTAAACGAAGCGGTTAGCCAATATAATCAACGACAAACATTAGAAAACGGGCTTGTCGATGATTAAAAGACTGATTTGGACTAAAACCGCCTGGTCAGATTATCAATACTGGCGCAATCACCACAGAAAGACTCACTATCGTATTAATGAAGTGGTAAAAGATACGATAAAATCCCCTTTTGACGGCCTTGGACAACCAGAAAAACTAATCGGAAGCCTAAATGGACTGTGGGCTCGCAAGATTGATGTTTCTAATCGTCTGGTCTACGCCCTTACAGAAGATCGTCTCACGATTATTTCTTGCAAACACCACTTAAAGCCTCGCATCGCGCTCTAGTCACAAAAAAGTGAGAGTTAAATTGTTCAGAAGGTCAGAGTTACCTTAAGAGCATCCTCGTCACGCTCATGGGCCAGAATGAGAGCCTGATCAATAGATTCAAGTGGTAATCTATGGCTTACCATGTTTGAAACATCTATTTCTCGACGCGCGATCCAATCAAGTGCTGTATAAAACGACTTCAAATCTTTTTCACTCTGCGCATCCACTACCCCATACATTTGAATCTGTTTCATAAAAAACTGCGCATAATTGAACGGCACATCTCTGTTAGTATCTGGTAATCCAAAAAAAACAACATTGCTGCGGTAGCCGGCAATATCAATAGCTTGCCTAATTGTTTCTTTGCGACCAACAGCCTCTATAACGATATCAGCACCTCGACCATCGGAAGAGTCTAATACGGCTTCGCGAATGGCTTTACCATGAGGATCGCCTAGAACCGAAATATCTGCGCCAAAACCAGGTGATTGCTTTAATCTCGCCGGTGACAAATCAGAAACAATGACTTTCTCAGCTCCAAATTTCTTTGCTAGCCAGGCAAAAAACATACCTGCAGAGCCTTGGCCAAGAATCGCAACTGTTTTGCCGATAAAATCCATATTGCCACGTCTTAACGCAAATATAGTTGTGCCAAATTGCTGAGCCATGAGAAGATCCTCGTCCGGACCATTATAATCAGGAAGCTTAAGACACCAGGATGCAGGCAACGTCTGGTAATCAGCGAATCCCCTTTGGAAGCCTCCTCCCGGGATAGTAAGTACTCGCTCTCCAACTTGCACACTATCATCATACGACTCAACTACCTCACCTACCCCCTCGTGGCCTGGCCAACCCGGAAGCCCTGGGAACTCTCTGGGCGCCCTTCTAGTAAAGAAGACCTGGTGCAAATCAGAACCACAAATCGCGGCCATCTGATTTCTTACAACAACCTGGCCTTTTCTTGGCTCGTATAGATTTGCTTCCTCGCAAACCATCTTTTGAGGCTCGACTAGTCGAGCCGCTCGCATCTTTTCCACAACTTTTTCCTCAGATCACGCAAAGAGGATCAAAGAATAGCTGAATTAGGCAGCAAAATCGTGCCGTTAAAAGTAGTAACTCAAACCAAGGTACACAATGTCTGGGTTTAGCCCATATTCGGAAGACTCTCTGTCACCTTGAAAATGGTAATAAGTAAAATTGGCATCTATGTTCTCTTTTACATTGTAGGCTGTAAATATTGATAAAAAAGACGAGTTATCGCTGGTGTTAAATATCCCTTGAAAACCCATCTTCCATAGGGGACCTAGCTGATAGGTTAAATTCGGTATCAGATAGTTCTCTCCCCGAAACATTACCCCCACTGGAAGTCTGGCGCCCTGAAGATTCTCTTTTCCCTCCTGAATCTGGTCTAATTTTACACCGTTGTAGTGGTACTCAATCTGGCCAAGAGCACGGTCTGAAAAAGCGTAATCTAAACCTGTGGACACTCTGATGTATTTTCTCTGACCGAAAACTTTTGCGGCCTCAACCCAGAACCCAAACTGCCCTAGAGCCGTTTCCATTCCAAAACCCAATAGGTTTTTCTCGGCAAATCTTAAAAGAGTAATTTGCCAATCCTTCCCTGCATAATTATCGCTTAGCTGGAAGAATGCTGCTGATGCTTCCCTGGACTCTCCAAAAACAAACCCCAAATCAAATTCGCCTACGTCTCCAATAGGCGCTTGGTATCGTATGGCGTCTACACCCATACGATATTCTTGATTGAATATTAAGACATCAAAGGGGACAAAAATATCGGTAGGATTAATGACGCGAGAGCTCCCAAAAGTGATCGCCTGTCTACCTAGGGTCAAATCACCATGGGGTAATCGCAACTGAGCATTAAATCGATCCAAATTCTGAATCAGAATATGTCTCGATTCCGATTTTCTAAGACGCCGGGTGATGTCCTTAATTCTGAAATTATCTTTGCTTTGGATGAGACTTGAATACTGCTCAGGTACTTTTGTTGAGATAAAGATGGGATTGAATTCATAGTGGAGTTCCCATGCCAAATTAGCTTTTTGGCCACTCCAAATAAACCGAAGATTATTTTGAGATTGATAGTTCCGGGGCGCTCCAGAAAACTTCTCCTGCGTAACTGCAACCGTTTTTATATGACCCGAAAGCTTAATATCCCCGAGACTAGATAAACTAACGCCAAATAGTAAAAGTGCCCTCACCATGCTATTTGGTCTCGTCTTGCTCAACCTTACCATCATGCAAGTGAATTAGTCTGTTAGCACGATCCATAATTTTTTGGTCATGAGTAGAGAAGACGAATGTCATACCCTGATCTTCATTTAGCTCTCGCATAACATCGAGCAGCGCGGCCCCTGTGGCTGAATCAAGATTAGCGGTTGGCTCATCTGCCAAGATTATGTCTGGGCTAGAGGCCATCGCCCGAGCAACAGCGACTCTTTGCTGTTGTCCTCCCGATAGCTGGGCTGGACGTCGATCTCCAAGCCCCTCTAGCCCAACTAAAGACAACACTTCACGCACTCTTTTATGACGTTTATTTACAGATACACCTTGCAGCAACATCACATATTCAATATTTTCCTCCGCTGACAGAACGGGTATCAGGTTGTAGGATTGAAATATAAATCCGATATGGTCTCTGCGAAAATCAGAGAGTTCTCGACCGGTCATCTCGGCAATATTAGCACCTGAGAGCCATATCCTCCCGGAAGTTGGGTTATCAAGACCCCCAACCAATTGGAGGAATGTTGTCTTTCCAGACCCAGAGGGACCGATGATAGCGGAAAATTCGCCTCGCTCTATTCGAATTGAAACATCATTAAGGGCCGAGACCCTAACCTCACCCTCTCCAAAGAATCGGTGGACGTGTTGAGTTTCAATGACGTAATTCACAAAGGCTCCTATAGCGACCGGCGCATTGATTCCACGGGCATGATACGCGCTGCAAAGATTGCGGGATAAATGGCCGAGAGTAACACAAGAATAATCACGCAGAGGGGTAGCAGTGTGACTTGTTCTAAAGCCACCTTCGTGTGAATGCCTTGCAGGATAACTCCACTAAAGTCGTAGGTACCAAAAGGAATTCCGTGAATCGCAAACCATGAATTCGCAAAATATCCTAGGACACAACCCAAAATACAACTTATGATACCCAGAAGAAATGCTTCTAGAATAACCAAACTCATAAGCTCGGGCCCACTTGTTCCTATAGCCTTGGCAACGCCTAGCTCATACAGCCGCTCGTAAATAGACATAAATAATGAGTTAATAACCCCGAATGTTGCTACTAGAAACAATGTTACGCCTATGATGACTGTCGCATAATTACTCATTCCAATGAGGGAAGCTATAGAGGGGTTATAATCTATCCAACTTAATGCCTCGATATCCCCTTTATTTGAATCCTGATAGAAGGAGTTGTCCAGATCCAACGCATTCTCAGGGTTATTGAAACGCACCACAATTTGGTGAATTCCCTTATCAAGTCCAATAAGACTCTGGGCTACCTTAAGATTTATAAAGCCCAAGCTATTATCCAACTCCGCCAGTCCAAACTCGAAGATACCGGAGACTCGAAACAGCTCCTGACTAATTTCGCCGTTCTCCACTTCTGCCGCTGAGATTACAATTCGGTCCCCTGGAGAAACCTCTAGTATATCCGACATTGACTTACCTATAAGGATCTCTCTTGGTGATCCTGATAAGTAAGCTCCCTCAATTATTGCCTTTTTCAGTTTACTTATGCCTAGCTCGCGATCTGCATCAACTCCATAGATTAAACCCCCAGTAATATTATAAGGGGAAGCAATCATCCCACCTACAATAACTCTCGGCGCAAACGTCTGAATATCTTCGTTCAGAAGGATTTCGTTTATTATCGGAGCCGGGTCATCAATAAATTTCTTCTCATCCAACTCCTCCCAAAATCCCTTTTTATGTATTTGGGCCTCACCAGTTAGAGTCTGCGTAACACTACCAACCAACTTCTCCTGCATACCTTTGACCATACCGTCGGTTAGTATTAAGGAAACTAGTGAAAAACTAACGAGCATTACGGTCAGTAATGTTCGACGCGTATTACGGAATAAGTTTCGCCAAGCGAGTTTCACAATTAACATACTTAATAACTACTCATTGCCACTTTCGGGGTGATGGTGCAAGCTCTAAGACCCGGAATGATAGTTACGAGACATGCGAATCCGTAAATTATTAGTGCTGGAACAACAACAACGGTAACACTCACCGATCCTCTCAAATCATGAAAGTGTACGCCACCCATATCAATCGGCTCAGGTAATATGAAGCCTATTTGCGTCAGAAAAATTAGCATAGGAACCGCGAGGATAAGGCCAAATAAAATACTCAGCGTCGTCAGCAACATCGTTTCTATAAAAATCATCTTAAATATGTCATTTGGACGGCTTCCTATAGCGATCAACACACCAAATTCTCGGGTCCTTTCTAGGACAGACATAAGCACAGTGTTAAGGACACCAATACATACAAGGAAAATGATTATCGCTAATATAAAGTAATTTCCTTGTTGATCAGCTCGCATTGATTTATAAAAACTGGACTCAACCACCTGCCATGGCGAAACGGTCAAGTCAGCATTCAACAGATCGATCCTTTTTTGAAGGGTATTTGCGAGGGAGATACTTTTACTGGCGTCGGTCGCTAACAATACATACTCATGGACTTCATTGGGGATACTAAGAAAGTTCTGGGCCACCTCTAAGGGTAAGTAAACTACCTCGTTTTCGAAAGATGACTTAGTCCCAACTATGGCAACCACTTCGAAAAGATCATTCGCAATTGACCCATTAGCACCTTGCGAGATTAATACGATCTCATCCCCAACTCCAATATCGAGGGAAACTGATATACCCACGCCAATCATTACTTTAGCGAGACCACTCCCGGTTGGCTCTTGATCAAAATATATCCCCGACCCCACTTTTTCCTCGATTCTGGATGCTTTAGATTCTAGAAGTGGATCGACCCCAATTACCGAAACAACAGACGTCTCGCTTCCGGCATATGCCAGAGCTGGCGCAAAAATTCTGGGAGCAAAGGTTTTAATTCTGGATTCGTTTTCAATTAAAGCTTCGATAGTATCAGGCTGGCTGATTGTTTTATAAATCTTTGGTTTTTCGTGATAATCACCAGAGTGAATTTGGATATGGCCAGTGTGATCACGCGTGAAAAAATCAATCGCGTTCTCATAAGTACCCTCAGTCAGGGAAAATGAGAAAACACTCAGGACAAAACCGCCAGTGATACTTAGACCAGTAAGTAATGATCTACGTTTCTGTCGCAAAATATTACGAAGCGCTAACTTTAGTAACATCAAAAGCGGGTGGTGAGATTCCGACGAGTAAAAATATTTTTTTCGACATCGGACGGTTCGAAATTGAGACTTGTATATTCCACAATCGTCTTATACCCTGGCTTATTGATTGGAGTGACAGAGATCCTCGAAGGTAGAAACGTTCCCTCAAATTCTTTCGTCTCACTAAACTCCATGCGACGTATTTTCCTGTCCCTTTCATCATAAAAAATCTGTTCCTTAGGGAGCATTGCTTTACGATTGACAATGTAATCAATTTTTGCCCAAACCGTGACGGTATCTGACTTAGGAAGTAGAGTAATAACATATTCAGATTCGGTTATCTTCATTGACACGTCATAAGCATCAATTAGTTCTGTTTCTCGAAGAAGGTCGTCGTTAGTGACGTCACTACCCATCCAAGAACCCATCATCATCGAGGGCGGGACCTTAATTACCTTGTTTATTTTTGGAAAATAGTTCCACATCTCCTCTTCCCTCTTCAAGGTGGAGATCCCAGATTCCTTTTTCGGTTCAAGTATTCGATATAGAGCATAATCTTGCCCTAATGATGCACTACTCATCTTGAGAGTGCGCTTGTGACGCGGGGTGATTACTGTCATTGTTAAGGTAGCACGTGAGGCGACACCTCGATACAGAAACTCCATATCCTCGATTATTTTCTGTGCTTCCTTAGAGGAATCATCAGCAAAAGCTATTGGACAAATTAAGATAAGCAAGAGCAACCAATAAGGCATTTACTTTCCTGATCACGCGGAGTGGTAGATTATAGCAGAGCAAACTATTAGGATCTTTAGTTTAAGCATGGCTCAACATGAGAGATCAACAATGAAGTTTGGGGTACAGGTCAATCTTTACCGGGTTCCGTGGCAAGATATCGTCGCATCAGTGCGCACCATGGAAGAAGGCCTTTGGAATAGTATCTGGTTTGCTGATCATCATATACCGCCTGGAGGAGGTGGCGATGATATTGAAGAATCAAAGAATGCTTTTGAAGGTCTAACCACTATCGCTGCGGTTGCCGGCATGACAAAAAGATTACAGTTAGGAAATTTAGTCCTGGGTAACACCTATCGTAATCCTGCCCATACGGCGTTAATCGCAGGAACCATAGGTGCAATAAGTCATGGACGATTTACCTTGGGTATCGGAGCAGGGTGGTATGAACGGGAACATGAGGCCTATGGTTGGCATTTCCCGATAATGAAAGAACGGCAAGATCGATTCGAAGAGGCATGCGAATTAATTCGGCTGTTATTTCACCGCCAAGAACCGGTAGATTTCCAAGGAAAGTATTATCAGTTACAGCACGCACAGATCTCTCCCGCAAATTATGAAAGTAGTAAACCAATCCCTATCTTGGTCGGTGGTACTGGCCCGAAGCGCACATTGCGCACTTTAGCTAGATACGGGGATGTAATGAATTTGGACGGCTGGGAAGGGGGTGGCCTTGAACTTGAATACTATAAGTTTAAATCGAGGGTTCTCGAACGGCATTGTGAACAATGCGGTAGAGATCCGAAAGAAATCAGGAGGACTATAACTATGCCGTGCTTAATCACCGATGATAAGGCCCGATCAGAAGCAATGATTGCCGAGTATGGAAATGGCACGGTAGCAGGGCCAGTACAATACGTAATCGATCGTATCGGTGGGTTCAAAGACGCGGGCGTAGACGAGATAATGTTTGGCTATTTACCGACCGGGAATTGTGACGTTTTAGAGCTCTTTGAAAAAGAAATTATAAAGGCATTTCTCTAGATCGGCATAACATTAACTACACACAAATGCATACGGACCACCGGCCAACCATCCAGTGATCCTGTATGACTTTTTTAAACTATTTTCCTTTGCCGTCGGTTAAATTGAAATTCCGTAGGCTGCTACAAAGGTCGTCTTTGGTTCCGTTCCCGTGTAGTCGATCCAAGTACTCATCGTAAAGGAAATATTATCATTGTAAGAATAGGTTATATCTAGGTGGGTAGCATCGGTATCATCGCCGAAATCGTGATCGCCGATCGCGAAGCTAAAATCTCCGGCAGCGAGCGAGGCGTTGATGTAGCTATAATCTTCTGAAGCCGCATATCCGCCCGTGTCACCAGCGATGTTATCATAATAACTAATGCTAACTGGACCATATCCCAGTGTCAGAATTAACTCCACAAAGTCTCCAATATCACCGTCAGTTTCAGAATACTGCCCGGTAGGATACAAGTAGTTAGTAACATTAATGTCGTAACTTAAATCCCCTATCTCACCGCCAAACCCAGCGAATAAGTCGAATTCTGTCCCAGCACCCGTATCGCCTGAAGAAATCCAAAGGCCAGCGTAAGCGCCGCCTTCGCTAAAGGAAATATCAGCCATCGCAGCTGGCGTCCCTGACCCCAGGTCGTAACCTCTCCACAAATACGAGGTGGCAACCGCTGCAGAAGCAGAAATCTCTGCATTAGCTGCTGGAATTATCGTGCCTACACTCAGCAAAATGGTGAGTGCTCCGGCAAGAATTTTTTTTGAGAAAGTCATATTTTGCTCCATGATGAACTTCGTGTATTTAGTTCTGGACTCCACAGATAGGGTAACCAGAATGAGCGATTAGAAGCATTATCCGGGCCACTTTTATAATTTCTATAAAAATCAGGTATTTAATTATTTAGCGCGTTATCGCTAGACGAAGAAGAAGGGAAGATAGCACCACTTTAGTGCGTTTTGCGCCAAATTGGGTCGATACTATCTGTCGAAATAAATGGCCCATCCACGCAAATCCTTGTGTTATCTGAAGCATAGCGCGCCTAGTATCGGTATTCATTTAAGCTAGAATCTTTTCTTTGTCTTTGTTTGACAATTTTTTATGACAATTGATGAAAGTCTTCCTGGATCAATAATAAACACATTATGGGTTAATAAATAACAGTAGCGTATAGCATCTTAAGGGGTTAAAAATTTACCACTCACAAAGAATAAAATGCAGGATACTGCTACCTCGCCTTGAAATGATATGATAAGTGGAATTATGGAAAAACCAAATGCTTTCGTATACTGCTCAAAAACTTTTACTCCTTCTGAAACCTGAGACAGCTCACAATATTTCTCTGAGCTTTCTCAACCGGAGCGCCGATACACCTTTAGAGTGGCTTTACAAACAAAAATTAACTGACAATCCCGTGAAAGTGATGGGACTCAATTTTCCCAATCGGGTGGGACTAGCCGCCGGCTTCGATAAAGATGGGGAAGCAATTGATGCTTTCAATGCTATGGGCTTTGGTCATGTTGAAGTGGGCACAGTAACTCCGCGAGCCCAACCTGGCAACCCATTCCCCAGACTTTTTAGGATTAAATCACAAGGTGCAATCATTAATCGAATGGGTTTCAACAAC
>MDTB01107518.1_pt1 | contig 15932 bp, 15 predicted proteins | sample 811161 | NCBI WGS metagenome assembly MDTB01 (sample SAMN05326650, study PRJNA326480) | marine metagenome | isolation source: seawater | place: Mediterranean Sea | collected 2009 | reverse complement strand
TTATATTTAATAATAGGTTTTAAATTATTATTTTTTGATAATAAGCTTAAAAATGTTGTTTGATATGAAAATTTTTTATCAAATAGTAAGTCGATATTTAATAATCCTTTCATATCATAATTAACATATTTTCTGTAAGTTATTGGGAAATTGAAATCAAGAAAACCAAAATATTTTTTATATTTTTTATATTTTTCTTGAGATAAATTTTTATTTGTGAAGATTACTTTTATGGTATTTTTTTGAAAAAGTTTTTTTAAATTATTACATTCAAGAAGAAAAATAAATAGTCCTCCAAAGTTTATTTTTTTATTTGTATAGTAAACAGACATTTTATTATTTATTTCAGGTGATAATTAAATTGAATATTTTTGAAGGTACAAATTTTTGAAGTCTATTATATATTTTTCTTGAACTCTCAGCAGATGTGATTAAGAAAGATGAATTTTTCTCGACCTTTATTTTACTAGGATGCTTTATTCTGTGTTTTACATTTTTATATGATTTGTTGTGTTTATTTAAATCGTCATCTAATAAATTAATAATTTTCTTATCATTTATTTTTAAGAAGTATAAAAGATTAGATAACATTAAACTTGCACCGAAAAGGTATATTTTACTTTCACTCTTATTAATGAGATTTTCCATAAGCTTCATTTGTTTAAGGAAAAAAATATAATTGGATTTAAATTTTTTTAATCTGTCATTGTTTCTTTTAAATTTAAATTTCTTAGTTGTAGTAATATCTTTTTTAAAACAAAACATTATTGAGCCACCACATGGACCTTGATGATAATTATATAAATTAATTAATTTGAAATTGTTTATTGATAGCATGTTCCTAATACTATCTTCATGAAAATAATTTATATGTTGATGCATAATTGTATCAAATCTATATTTTTGAAGCATTAAATCTAGAGACGGTACTTCAAAAAAATAAATACAATCATTTGATGTTTCAGAATATAGTTTTTTTAAGAAAACTTTAGTATCTTCCACATGTTCTAATGTATGTCTACAAAGAATTATATCAGGTGTATTACATTTAATATTTAAATTAATATTTTCTAATAATTTTTTAAATATTTTAATTTTTTTGGAGTCTGAATGAGCAACTGGATCAATCAAATATTTATTAACATTCTTGATTTTTAAATTTTCAAGTAAAAGTGAGTCATTTCCTCCTATATCTACACAATCGCTATATCTTTTTTTATGTAGGTTTTTAGCAATGAACTCTATGAATACACTAATAGAGCTCAAAGTCGATGTACTAGATTTCGATTTATAATTATAAAATGAATTTGAGTACATTATTTTTGGATCTAAAATATTTTCTAGTTGAAAGTGTCCACATTTTTTGCACTCAAATAAACTCAAATCATAATTAGGAAAATTCTTTTGATATCTACCTGACTGTTCGGATAGTGGGAATTTTTTATGCAAAAGAAGTTTTGTAAAACTTGCATTATTACATAAATTACATATTTTTTTTTTTTTAATTTTCAATGTTATTAAAGACTCTTCCTTGTCCTCCATCAACAAGAAATGATGAACCAGGAGCAAAAGAAGAATTATCTGATGCTAAGAAAATAACAAAATTAGAAATTTCTTCTGGATTACCGAATCTATTTATTGCCATACGATTTTTTTGATAATTTTTAAAATGTTTTAAATTGAATTTTTTAACTTTATCCCAATAACCGCCTTTTGTCATAATAGCTCCAGGCAACAAAGTTGTCATTATAACATTGTATTTTGAGACATACCTTCCTACAGATCTTACATAAGCATTTAATGCCGCTTTACTTGCACAATATGCTGGGGGTCCTTGATTCTCTAATGAAGAAATTGAGGAAATGTGGACTATTCTTCCCCATTTTTTTTTAATCATGTATGGAAGGTACTTTTTATTAATCTCAATAGGAACATAAAGATTTATATTAAATACCTTATGTGCATCCTTAGAGTTACAAAGGGGATCGGTAATATTCAAGTTACCTCCAACATTGTTTATTATAATATCGGGTTTTAATCTTTTTTTTCTAATATTGTCAAAAAGTAAATCAATTTTATTTTTTTCAAAGTTAAAACTAATTGAAATATTTTCTAAATTATTTATTTTATTTACTTTTTTTGTTACTAAATTTAAAAATTTTTTAGATCTTGATACTAAAATTAACTTAACTCCGTTTTCAGCTAATTTATATGCTATAGATTCCCCTATACCCCTACCAGCTCCTGTTATTAGCGCTACTTTATTTTCTAGTTTTATATTTATTAGTCAAACATACTATCACGTTTAGTGATAAATACGCCTCCTTCTCTATAATTAAGTGGCATCATATTAAAATTATCAACTTTACCCCATTCTATCTTCTGTGAAAAAATATTTAATCCCAATTTAACTGATTTATCAAAAATTTTTTTTGAATTAGTCTCATTATGTATTTCTATGAAGAAGTCAGTTTTGATATTTTTAGTTAAAGAGTCAAATGCTAATCCTTCACTGCCCTCTATATCAAGCTTTATCAAGTCATATTGATTTACAACTGAGTCTAAATTGATTACTTCAATTTCAAGTTCTTCTATTGATCCATAAACCTTTTTTTTCATACCTGATATATGACTACCTGTAGAGTTATTATTCAATCTTGTAAAATTAGATTTTCCATTAAAATCTGAAATGGCAGAGTTAATTGGGTTAACTTTCAAATTATTTTTTTTTAAATTAAAAATTAGTTTTTTAAAAGTTTCTGGGTCAGGCTCATAACAATCAACGTCAAATCCACATTTTTCCATTACTAATGAATGTAATCCTAAACATGATCCCATATCAGCAGTTTTTTCGTATCTATCTTTAAATCTCCAATAATAAGCAAACATCACTATTTCATTTAAATTAAAAAAATCTGTAGATTTAATGGAACCCAATTCAGTGTATGGAAAGTAGAAACTTCCTAATGGAGCTAAATTAACTTTACCATTTTTTTTTATACTATTGCAATTTTGTATAATTGAATTTATATCAAATGAATTTTTAACTACCTTAGAGTTAATATTAAAAGAAGTATTAATTAATATATCTATGATTTGATTCATTTAATTTACATTTAAAAACTTCAGTACTTTCTTAAGTATTTTTTTTGAAGAAAGCCCAGAGATTTCCGTTAAGTCATTATAACTTCCATAATCGCGAATAAAAGTATTTACAGATATATGTAAAGTATCTAGGTTATTAATACTATGTATTATTTTTAGACAATCTTCATATAAGCCTCCGTATGGAGAAATCTCTTCAATCACTACTAACTTTTTAGTATTATTAACTGATTCTTTAATTTTTTTTAAATTGATGGGTTTTAACTTATTGATATAAAATAAATCACTTGTAACTTTATATTTTTTTAATTTAGAAGTTAACTCTAAACAGTTTTGAAGCTTGTTTCCTAATACACATATGGTCAAATTTTTTCCTTTTTCTACTTGGATTGGTTGTTCTTTTATTAACTTTGTATATTGAAAATTATAATTATGAGGGAACTCAGTTAATCTAAAATAATTAATTTGAGGTCTATTATAATTATTAATAAATTGATAATGAAGTTCTTTTGATGAGCCTGGAACAAACAAGTTTATATTTTCAAAATGTTTTAAGGATGCTAAATCAGAATATGAGTGATGACTACAGCCTAATTTGGAATAATCATATGTTCCTCCAACAGAAATCAAATTTAGTGGCAATTTTTGATATGAAAAGTCTAATTTAATTTGTTCAAGAGATCTTTCTATTAAGAAAGGGGTGATTGTGTGGACCACAGGAATGAAACCCATTTTAGAGAGACCAGCGCACATATTTACAATTGAGGGTTCGCAGATACCGATATTATAATATCTACCAGGAAACATTTTATTGAATGGCTGTAAGATACCGTGGCTTATATCGGCAACAATTACAATTAATCTTTTATCAATTTTTCCAACCTCAATCATTGTTGATGCAAATTGCTTTCTTAGTCCAGTCTCAAAATTTTGTTTTTTATGTATAAAACTATTTTTTATCATTTAACTCTTTTAAGATTGTATCGAACTCAACATCATTAGGTATCTTATGATGCCATGGGCCATGACCTTCAATAAATGACACGCCTTTACCTTTTATTGTATTGGCTATTATACATATTGGGCTTTTATTAAAATTTTTTTTTATTTTTTTGAATGTTTGATCAAGTGATTTTTTTGAGTGGCCATTACATATGAAAGTCTTCCATCCAAATGCATTCCATTTTTTTTCCATGTTTTCAATAGGCATTAATTGTTGTGCTGACTTATTTCTATCAACAATTACAATTAAATTGTTTAGTTTATTATTTGCAGCAATATTGGCTGACTCCCAAATTGTCCCTTCGTGACACTCGCCATCACCAACCAAACAGTAAACATTATTATTGTTATTACCTCTAATTTTTAGTCCCATTGCAATTCCAACAGAAGTTGGAAAACCATGACCTAGAGAGCCAGTGCTAGCCTCTACGCCTGGAACTTTTGTCATATCGGGATGACCTCCTAAATTCGAGTATTTTTTACCATATGTCATAAGTTCTTTATTAGTAATAAAGCCATATTTACTCAATACTACAAAGAATGCAGCAGCGGCATGACCTTTGCTAAGGACAAAATAGTTTCTATCTATTTTTTTTAAATCCTTTTTTTTTTGTCTTAAAACATTCCCATAGATATAATCAAGTATATCAATTATTGAAAATGAGCTAGGAATGTGTCCCTCTCCTGAATTCTTTATAATAGTGACTATTTTTTTTCTTAAATCTGAATTCATTTAAAAAGGCCCTTGAAAAAATTTATCTGGAATATCATGTGGGGATTTCCTTTTTGGGATATAAATTTTCTTTTTTACATTAAGCATTTGAAGAATTGTTTTTATAATATCTACGTAATTTTTATAATAAAATTTAGTCAAACCAAAACTTGTAGGTTCGGGTAAATTATCAGAAGCTATAATTCTTGGTTTAGCTTTAAGGCTAAAATTAATTTTTTGTGCTATATGTGAAATTATCTGTGAACCAATTGAACATTGCTCAAAATCTGTTTCTAAAACTAATAATCTTTTAGTTTTCTTCAATGATTTTAAAATTGGACTATAGTCCATTGGATTTAATAAGTTTAAAGAAATGAGATCAATAGAAATTTTTTCATTTTTGAGAATTTTTGATGCCTGAATGGCCTCTATTGTCATATAAGAAATTGAAACAACGGTAATATCTGTTCCTTTAATTAAGTGACTATATTTTTTTATTTTATCAATCTTAAATTTTATATTTGAATTAGTTTTCAAATTATGAAGCCACCTGTGCTCTAAAAAAATTACAGGATTTGGGTCAAAAATTGAACTGATAAGCAAATTTCCTGCATCCTCAGGAACTGATGGCACAACTACTTTTAGGCCAGGAAAATGTGAGAAAACGCTATGTAAGTTTTGTGAATGAGTTGGGCCTTGACCCCATCCCTTTCCTATAATCATTCTTATTGTAAATGGTACATTAGAGGCACCGTCAAACATATAATGCCATTTTGAGGCAGAGTTAATTATTTGATCAAAAGATAAAAAAGAGAAATCAGCTCTTTGGTGATTTAAGAGCGATGGATGATTTGATAATGAGAGGCCAATACCGATACCAGTAAGAGCATTTTCAGATGCAGGTACATCAAAAACTCTGTCTTTTCCATATTTTTTTTCTAAACCAAGAGTCGATCCAAAGATACCTTTAGGGTCTGTCATGCCCAAACCAAAAGTTACCATATTAGAATTCTTTTTCATTGAAAAATCTATTGCCATATTTATTAATTTTATAAAATTCACGCGTAATTTTTATAGAGATTGGAAGTTAAAGATTTTTTAGAGGGAAATTTAGATTTTTTTGCAAATTGAAAAGCTTCTTTTATATATTTCATGTTTTGACTTTCAATTTCATTGACAATTTTATAGTTGTTACCATTTGAAAGATTCTTTTTGAGATTTAGTAATGGATCATTTTGGATCATTTTTTTTAATAAATTCGGATTTCTGTAATCAAGATCATCATCATAATTTGGTCCACAATGTTCTCTCCAGCGATATGTTTCGAATTCCAAAAAAAGAGGTTGGGGTTTCTTTCTAATATAGCTTATTTTTTTAAGTAATTTATTTGTGCTATTTAAATTATAGCCATTACATTTAAATGAATCTATACCCATGCCCTTAACCATTCTATAAATTTCTCTTTTGATTGGTTGTCTAACACTTAAATTACTGTAAACAGAAAATAAATTATTTTCGCAAATAAAGATAATTGGTAAATTTTTAATTACAGCAAAATTTATAGACTCATAAAAAACACCCTCCTCAACAGCACCATCTCCTAAGTATGTAATACACACATTATGCGATTTGTTTAATTTGATTGACATAGATAAACCCACTCCCAGAGGAATACTATTTGCAACAATGGCTGAAGTACCAACAAAACCACAACTATTATCTACTAAATGCATTGACCCACCTTTTCCACCAGAACATCCATTTTTTTTTCCATATATTTCAGCAATCATTTTTTTTAAAGAACCACCTTTAGCTAGATAATGAGCATGAGCCCTATGAGTACTTACAACATAGTCTTGTTTATTAGTATAAAGACTTATAACACTTGGCACTAATTCTTGGCCTATGGATAAGTGCGTTGGACATCTCATCTCACCTTTGTGATATTCTGAAGCAATTTTTTCTTCACAATTCCTAATTAAATGGGCTAATGAATATATTTTAATTAGATCTTTTTTATTTAAGGAATAAACCAATAAAAATCACCTTCATAATTATATGTCTTAAAAAATTCTTTCCATTCGGATGTTGACATAATAGTTTTAGCTGTCAAATTCCAAGCATTCATTCTTTCTCTTTCAATATCATTATTGTAAGCATCAACAGTGATGAAAGAATTTTTTTTAGAAACTCTAGAAATTTCTTTCAATGCCTCTCCACATTCATCTAAATCAAGATTATGAATAGTATTTATTGAAATAACTAAATCAAATTCATTAGTCTCATAGGGTAATTTTTTTGCATCAGCTACTTTAAGAAATTTTTTTACTTCGTTCATACTATTTGAGATTGCGTATGAAGAAATATCAATACCTGACAATTCAAAAGTGTCATTAAACAAATGAAAATCATATAACATAAAACCCTTAGCACAACCAACATCTAAAATCTTACTACCATCCTGTAAATCATAAAATTTTACAAAATCTTTGATAACATCTGTCCAATATTTTGGATTATAAGAAAAACCTCCATATCCATGAGATCTGTGTCCATCAAAAAAATCTTTTCCAAACTCTCTAGCAATTTTTCTATCTTTATCTGTTTTATTTTCTAATCTCTTCGATAGATCTCTTTTTGCCTTAGGATATCTTGCTAATAAATCAATCTCCTTACCAATTTTTTTCATTATTTCACAATTTTCTTCAACCAACTAATAGAATGGGCTGACTCCGAGTCAGTTAACTTACCTTCATTATAAGTTAAAATTAATTCATTAACTGCATCTCTAAATGTTTTATTAGGTTTATATCCTAATTTAATTAATTTTGAAGAGTCTAACCTGTAAGATCTTAGATCATTTGAAATACTCACATCTAAATTTGCATTTGTCTTGGATGAAATATATTTTGCAATTTCCATTATTGATACATTTTCAAAACCTGCATTGTAAATACCATTGGGTGGATTATTTTTTATAAAAAAATCATAAACTCTTACCATATCATCTATGTGAATATTTGGTCTAATTTGATCTCCTCCAAACACTTTAATTTTATTATCTTTAAGAGCACTAAATGTAAGTAAATTTACAGATAAATCTAATCTCATCCTGGGAGATATTCCACAAACTGTTGCAGGTCTTATTATATAAGTTGAAATTTTATCAGAATAGCTCAATAAAACTCTCTCAGAAATCATTTTTGTTTTATTATAAGCTGATAAGGGAACTAATTCTAAATCTTCAGTTACTTTTTCTTCATCTTTTAATCCATAAACGCTTCCTGAACTGGCATAGATAACTTTCTTTAATTTAGATTTTATTGCTTTTTCCATTAAAAATTTAGAAGATAATACATTTACTTCCCATGAAAGCGCCTCATCTAGCTCAACAGCAGGATCATTAGCAATGTTAGCTAGATGTACCAGAATATCAAATTTATCAAAACTTATATTATCTAAATTCCTAATATCTCCTTTTAATAAATTGATTTTTTTATTATTAAGGTGATTACCAAACCAACAAGTATCTAATACTGAAATATTATGATCTTTAGCTAAATAATTAGATAGCTTACTACCAATAAAACCACATCCTCCTGTTATTAATATATTCATCTTTTATGATTATAATTTAGATTTGCTTTTTTTAAAGTTGTAGAAAAATCTTTAAACCAACTGATTGTAGAATCAATACCTTTATCTAAAGAAATATTGTCAATCCAACCATATTTTTTTCTAATTTTTGCACTTGATAAACTATAAACATGGTCTTTTCCAGCTCTCTCTTCTGATGAAATAACAAATTCATTAAAATTATTGTCTAACTTTTTAAAAATATTTTTTACTAAAAATTTTATAGATATTAATTTATTTGTTGATATGTGAAATGTCTCTCCATGATTATTTTTATCAAATAAAATACTGTAAAGTGCCTCATTTACATCTTCCATATATATGAATGATCTTTTAGACACGCCCCCTCCATCTAAAAACATTTTTTTGCTAAAATACGCACTATAAATTGCCCTAGGAATTATTCTGTATAGTGGTTGACCAGGCCCATATACATTTGAAGTTCTAGTAAAAACAATTGGTAGATTATATTGTTTAAAATATGCGCTCAAATGGTAGTCAAGTGATGAACGAGAAATAGCATATGGTGTAGAGGGATTAAATGGAGTCTTTTCATTAATCCAACCCTTGGTAGATCCATACACTTCTGGAGTTGTGAAGTTAATTATTTTATTTAATTGATTTAATTTTAAAAATTTTTCAAATAAAGTGACCTGAGACATAAAGTTCGTTTTATACCAGTCTAGTGGATAATCCCAACTTTGTTTAACCATACCTTGAGCAGCGAAATTTATAATTTTATTTACTTTGTATTTCTTAATTAAACTAATAATTTTGTTTTGATCAGACTCTATATTTATGTTTAATTTGTAAAATAAATAATTATTTTTGTTTGAGTTCTTTTGAATTTTATGAATTGAGTAATAATTTACTAAATCATTTGATCTAGATACTGCTAAAATTTTAAACTTTTTTTTTAATAAGTAATTAATAAAAAAAGTCCCTGAAAATGAGTTACTTCCAATAATAAGTATATAATTTTTTTTCATTTTTATTGATATTGTTATATTTTAATTTGTTTATTACAATAAGTATGTATGAAATCTGAGAATTTAAAATCTATTAATAAATCTGGGTACACTGTATTTCCTGTAACTGATAAATTAAGAAAGTATTTAAAGCAAATAATATTCCAAAAATTAACTGATTTACTCAATTTAAACAAGACAAGTGAAAATCAATTGATAAAAACATTGTATAATATTGACGATAGATTATATAAGTCAATTTTTATAAAAAAACATAGGCTTTTTAATAAAGAAGAGGCTGAAATTATAAAAGAAGAAATAAATATCAAAAAATTATTTCCTAAAGCGGAAAGAGTAGATATTTCATTTATAAATTCTCAAAATATCGATAATAAAAATTTATTTATTGATAGTTATGACATTTACTGGAGATGCGTAAGAAAAAACAAACTATCAGATGTAGGCAACCCTCATATTGATCAACATTTTTGGGAATTGGAGAAAGGTACAGATAAAGAGCCTTTTACATCTTTCAATTATGATGAAAGATGGAAAATTTGGATACCTATTTTTGGGTGTGATAATGAGAATTCTATTCAATTTATTCCTGGTAGCCATAATGATGATATAAAAGTTGCGCTCACTAAAACTGAATTTGGCATCAAGCCAAATATTGAAAAAAATTACTTAGATAAAAATGAGAGTAAATTTATTTCACCAATTTTTGATAATAAAAATTATGTACTATTTCATGACAAACTTGTACATAGGGGGCCCAAAAATAGAACAGAAAAACTAAGAATTTCTGCAGAATTTACTATTCTGGTAAAGAATTAATATGTATTTAAGGTGTTATAAAATACCTTTTCTTGATAAGCTTTTATGTAAACCTGCTAGCACTTCTTATGGGCACTATTTGTATGACATGAAGCATTATATGATTATTGCTAGAAAATTTAATTTAGAAATTATATGGATAAGTAATAGTAATTATTCTCATGTGCCCCTGAAGCTAAAATTTAATGTAGTTACTAATTATAGTAAGAGTAAATTTGTCAATATTTTTTATATATTTATTTATAATTTAATAGCAGTTTTGGATGATTTTTTATTATCTAAGATAAACTTAGAAAGAAATTATTTTTTAAAACTAAAAAAAAATTACGCAGATAGCTTTTATAGAAGTAATCTAACTTCAATTAAATTATTAAAACAAGATTACAAAAAAATTTTTAAGCAAGAATTAATCGAAAAATATTTTTATGTAACCACAAAAAAAATTATCTCAATTAATAATAGAGATAATGAATATAAAAATTTTCAGGATAAATCTGATTCACTGAGAAGTAGTAACATAAAAAATCTTATGCCTGCAATAAAATATTTAAGAGATCTTAATTATGATATTTTTAGAATTGGCGGTAAAAAAATAATTAATACCGATTATTTTATAGATTTATCAGATTCTTATGACAAGGATCTAGAATGGTTTATTATTCTTCACTCAAATTATCTTATAACAAGTGATAATGGGTTTTACGCTGTTTCAATTTTGTTGAATAAACCTGTTTTAATATTAAATGCGATTGAGCCAATATCAACTTTTCCTATTAAAAATAGTGACAGGATTATATACAAAAAGCTGTATAATAATACATTGGGTACTTTAGTTGACTTGAGAAGTCAATTTGAAATGATAATAAAAGGAAAAATGTTAAATAATGATAATTTTCTTAAGGAATACAATTTTATTGAAAATACTGAGGGAGAAATTCTTGAAGCTGTTAAAGATTTTTTACAGGCGAAAATGAATCACAAAAAAGATCAATACATATCTGATATTATTAAAAGTCTGATTGGACTCAAGCATAAGTATATCAGAAAAACTAATAAAAAAATATTTTTAGGTGATGGATCTGTTTGTCCTTCTTTTTTTAAAAATTAAGCTATTTTTTTTTGAAAATGATGAAGATAAACTACCACTTCCTATAAATGGTTTTGAAGTTCCCCAAACTTTCTTAAATTTATTTGATTGTTCGTAGATTTTAGTAATACTAGACAAACACTCAACTACTTTTAATGTCTCTTTTGTCTGGTAAGTAGTTTTATCAGATTTATTTTGAAGATTTAAGAAATCCTTTACAATACATAAAATATCATCTTCACTATTTTCTTCAATTTTATAAACACCAGAAAATTTCTCCTTCAAGTATGGGTTATCTAACATACTTTCTATGTTTAATAAGTTACCTTTGTTATCATAAATCTTTTTAAAAATAAAATAATCAAAACGCCTTAATGGAAACAAGCTAAATATATTAATTACATTCACAATAATTAGAGGCACATTAAAGAAAAAGGGAAGCATATATGGGCCAGAGTCACAGGCAATGAAAAACGAGGATCTTTTAATTAAATCTAATTCGATATTAGTATTTGAGTATTTAGTAAATGGCAAATCAATAAATTTATTATCATTGATATATATTTTATCCATCTTAGGATCCCCGATTCTTATAACAAAATAATTTAAACTAATCAGATATGAAATTACTTTTGTATAATTTTTAGTACTATTATTCCTTAAATCATGCTTCAGAGCGATTTTATCTGATGAATTTCGAATATGTATTACTACAATTTTAGAAATATTTTGAATTTTATACTCATTTATAAAAAAATCGAAAGAATATCTTCTTGTTTTATTTATTTTAAGGTTAATACTTTCTTGACTTAAAAATTTTCTAAAATCAATATTATAATAGTGATGATCATATAATTTAAATCTATTTATTATATAACAACATATTTTTATCAAAAAATTTGCGTTTTCCTGAGGTAATAGATTGTTTTCGGGGGATAAAAGATAATATAAATTGAATTTCTCAATTTCAGACGCATTAGCTATTATAATTTTTATATTTTTTTTTTTTCCTATAATATAATATCTTAGTAAGTCAAAACATGCATTGCCATAAGAAGAAGAATTTATAGAGCAAATAAGAAATTTTTTTCTTAATATTTTAATAATTTTATGTCTCAAAATAAATATAAACTAATTTGTTATATAAGATATAAATTATATATTTAATTAGTGTTAAAGTTAAAAAATAAAAAAATAATTCTATTATCAGGAGTTACTAGTGATATAGGCAAAAAAACTATAACAAAATTACTCTCTAATGATGAAAATTACATTATTGGTATTGCTAGAAAAAAAACAATAAGCAATATTAATTTAACAAAAAGATATAATAACTTAACAATACAGTATTTAGATTTATTAAACGAAAATTCCCTTAAAAAATTAACGATTTTCCTTAAAAAAAAATTTATAAAAATAGATATTTTAATTAATTTAGCAGGTGGTTGTAATTCAATGAAAAAATCATTCGATTGCAACAAAGAGGATTTTATCAAACAATTTGAAAAAAATTTCTTAACAAATTATAATTTAACAAAATCAGTTTTCAATTTATTGAAAAAATCTAAAGAAAAGAAAATAATAAATATTTCATCTACCGTTAGCATAAAACCAGGTTATATGAATCCACATTATTCAGCATCTAAAGCAGCACTTGATAATTTTACTAAATATTTATCAAACAATTATTCTAAATATGGATTTAAAATTAATACTCTTACTGTTGGTGTTCTAAAAAATTCAAAAATGAAGTCAGCTCTAAAGAGAATAATTGATGAAAATGACCTACGAATAAATACTGTAAGTGAATTAATTAATTTTGAAAAAAATAAAATTCCACTAAAAAAATTTGGAAGTTCTGAGGATATAGCAAATATTATTTATTTTCTAAGCGACAATGAAAATCAATGGATAGCAGGATCGAATTTTATTATCGACGGTGGTAAATTGAATATTAATTAATTATACGCTTAAAATCTTTGAACTTATTATATTTATTTTTCTTTAATAAATGTATTTCTATTACCAATGAAAAAAAATATTTAATAACAGCTATCATAACTTTTAAGTTCAAAGCACTACTTTTCAGTCCGCCCTTATTCAGAGTTCCAAAAACCTCCATATAAGTTGACCCACTTCTAAATAATTTAATTAATATTTCACTAAAAAAAGTATATGAGTTTGATTGGATCTTAATTTTTTTTAATTGATCCAATTTTATTACTGCTGAGCCATTTATATATTTAAAAGGTGATGAAAAAAGTAAATAATGAGCGAGGGTATAAAGAGTGCTCAAAGCAAAACGTAATTTTGATCTCAGCTCTGTATTAATAGTGTAGCTTATAACAATGTCAGCTTTATTGTAATTTTTGATTAAATTTTTTATCAATAGATAACTAGAATAATTATCACCTGGAAAAATAGTCACTCGGTCATACTTACATATTTTAATTGATTTTTTAAAACTGTAACCTATTCCTTTATTTTTTGAATTGTGAATTAAAACAATATTATTATAATTATGTTGAATATCATGCATTACATTTTTTGTATTATCAATACTGCCATCGTTAATTATGATAATTTCAAAATCTTTAAAATTTAAGTCTAATAAAACTTTATTGATATTTTTTATAGTTTTTTCTAAATTTTTTTCTTCATTATAAGCTGGTATAATTATAGATAACAAAATATTAAATTTTAAATATCAATCCTACGGGGTTTTTTTAAAAATGAATATATGATAATACTTAAGAGTATTACAGAGGAAAATATTCCTGTTATAAGATACAATATTTTTGGAATAAAATTTTGATTATATTTTAATACAATTGTGTTGGTGCCCTTTTGAACAGGTATATCCATAAATATATCAATTTTTTCTAGATTAGACTTCTTGCCATTAATTATTAATGAAAAATTATTATCATGTGGATATAAGAAGATTAATCTTCCTTTTTCTTTAGAAATATAATTAAACTCTAAAAAATCGTTTCTCACTGATATTGGATTTACCCAGTGATAATTATTTAAATTTATATATTCAAATATAATTGGTAAGTTTATATTTGCATTTTTTGGAATTGAAACAAATATTCTATTTTCATTTATATTTCTAATATCAAATTCATATTCCCAATTAATTTTACCCTGTACAGCATTAAATTCCTTATTATCGTATTTTAATTTTAATAAATCTTTATCATTTGTAAAAATCGTACTAGCTAATGTTTTATTCAAATTATTAGGTAAATCAAATTCATAAATGTTAAAGTTAGAATTCTTAATTAATGATTTTGAGTCTTTAATATAAAGTTCAGTTGAATCAAATGTTAAATGTTTATCTCTATTAAGATTTGATAATTTGTTATCTTCTAAACAAGAATTAAGATTGTTGCATATACTATTTGTAAAAAAATATAATTTTTCATTTTGTTGCAAAAACGATTTAATATTATCATCAGTGTAAATCTTTTCGAAGCTTATGTGTCGTGGTTGATGATTAGTCGGTTTATCAAAATATTTCTTTAGATTAGTGTATCTATAAAATAATCCCTGATTGTTTATAGGATCTACTTGAATGTAGCCCGGAGGATTAGATTGTTTTTTATTGCTGTAATAATGTCTAAAAACATTAATACTAGGATTTTGAAAATCTATATTTGTTTTTTTTTGATAATCAACGTGCTCTACAAGATATGGATTAATATTTACAGAGTTTGCATATTTAGAAAAATATGTGTTAAATGAGATAAACAATTCAAATAAAAATAAGAAAGTAAATAAAACAACTATTATTTCAACATTGAAAAATTTTTTCTTTATTCTTTGATCAAATGTTTTTACTTTATAGAATAATTTTATAGATAAACTTTTTAATTCTTTTGTATGATAAAGACAAGATAAAATAATAATAGAGCTAAATAAAATATAGTAAATAATAATAATAAATGAAGAATTTAAAATAATAAAAAAAAATGGAATAATAATAAATATAAAAATAGTTATGTATTTGTATCTAAGAATTTTTTCCTTCTTATAATAAATATTCTCTATAAAGGATTTCAAGCCAAATGCTAATAGGGGTAATAAAGCGAATGATATGAGAAATGATGAAGTCATATGAAAGGACCTGACTAAAAAATTAAAAGGATTTGAAATTGAGTTAATTATATGGATAGAATTAAGAGGAAAAAAAGAGTCTTTGTCAAAGTTAAGCATTAATAGAAAGAAGATAAAAATGACATAAATCCATTTATGGTTGTTTTTGTAAAAAATTAATCCATATATAATGAAAAAATAAACAAAGAAACCAATAAATAGCCAAGAATACTCCCAATTATTTTTTACAAAATCAAATAATCTATAAGGTAGCTCCAAAAGAGGTGCATAACTTGCAGATCTTTGAAAATATTCATTAATACTGAGAGGATTAATTAATCTACTATTTTCCATATCAAATGAATAGTTTTTTAGATTATCAAAGAATAAAAAAGCCCAAGGTGAAATTAAAAATAATGAGATCAATAAAAAAATAATAAAAATTTTTATCTCAAAATTAATAATAAATTTTTTAAAGTAATTT
>MDTB01144949.1_pt1 | contig 15933 bp, 17 predicted proteins | sample 811161 | NCBI WGS metagenome assembly MDTB01 (sample SAMN05326650, study PRJNA326480) | marine metagenome | isolation source: seawater | place: Mediterranean Sea | collected 2009 | reverse complement strand
TAATATTTAATTTAACTTTACCTCACGGTAATGTAGTTAACAAAACAAAAGAGTCTAGATGGTCAATGAACTGTAGATTTAAAAGCTTATTCTCACCTTATAATTTTAAAAAATTTGGAGAAGTATTTAAACCAATTAGTATTAAACCTGCATCATTATCAGGAATGAATTATAGATATCCAGCTAAGACAAATGAAGACTTTTAAAGGGTATATATCTAGCAGACGTTTAACAGACGGAAGCTATGTACCACAAAAATTACAAAGTATAGTGATAAGGAACACTTGTGAGAGATTTAATTTAAAATTCGTATTTCACGCTACAGAACTTATTTTTGAAAATTGGTACACAATGTTTCAAGATTTAACTGAAGATAATTTTAAAAAAATAGATGGTATAGCCTTATATAGTTTATTTCAACTATCTGATAATAAAGTTCAAAGAAACAAATTGTTAAAAAATGTTTTAAAAAAAAATAAGGAATTAATTATGTGTAATGAAAAAATTTATATTAAATCCATCTCAGATATAGATTTGATTGATAATTACATTAATATAAGCAAAACATTAAAATATTGTCCAGATAGAAAAGATTTATTAGACAATTTTAAATAAAAATAAAGTTAATAGATGATTATAAAATTAAACGAGCAAAAACCTTGGTGGAAACCATACTTAAATAAAAAAGTTATAATAAATAATTTAAAAAAAACAGTAAACAATAACCATATTACATTTAGTAAAAATTGTTATCGAATAGAAAAAAATTTAAAAAAAATCTTAGGAGTTAAATATGTTATTTTAACAAACTCTGGCACATCGGCATTATTTATGGCAACCATGGTTGCACTTATTAGACAAAAAGGAAGAGTATTTTGTCCAATAATGACATGGTCTGGCACAATTAATGGTGCATTACATGCCAAAAAAAATGTTACATTTATAGATAATGTTAAAAATTCTTCAAACGCAAATTATTTTTCTCTTTCAAGCAAGATAAAGCAAAAAGATATTCTATTTATAACTCATCTTAATGGAAAAAGTGCTTATAATAATAAAACTTTTAAAATGATTAAAAAAAAAAAAAGTTTTTGTCATTGAGGATGCTGCCCAATCTTTTTTGGCAAGAGACCATAGAAATAAATTTTTAGGAACACAGTTTGATATAGGTTGTTTTTCATTAGGCTATACTAAAATGTGTAACATGATTTATGGTGGATTTTGTGTAACTAATAATAAAAAATTAGCAAATCTTCTAAAAATTGTTAGAAATAACGGAGTTGCAAAACCAGGACAAATCGCAACTAATATCGGTGGAAACTTTAAACCAAACGATGTTAACGCATGTGTAGGTTTAGACTCACTTAAAAACGGATTTAAAAATAAAAAAAAATTAATTCAGATTTATAATTTGTATGAAAAATATTTAAAAAATAAAAAACTAAATCTAATTAGTTATAAAAATTTGCATAATGAATTCCCTACATATATAGATGTTACTACTAAGAATAGAAATAATTTTCTTAAGTATTTAAAGAAAAAAAATATTGGATATTCATATGCCACAAGAAGTCTTTCTAAATCACCACATTTAAAACTTTCACGAAAATTTAAATTTGCTGATGAAATGGATAGTAGACTAGTTAGATTACCTTCTGGACCAGGGCATAATAAAAAAGATTTATTAAAAATTATTCAAATATTGAACAATTATTAAACTTAAAACTTACATACTAAAAATTTATATAGAATAAAAAAATCCATTTAATAATTCAAAGTAAAGTAAAGAAATTAAATTTAAAAATTCAATATTATCTAATTAAATAAATAAAATAAATACGTGGCTAGCTTTGAAATCTGTAAAAAATTGAAAAAATAAAAATTTGATCAGATCAGAGGCCTATAATGTTGAAATAATTAAAATATTTCTAGCAATAAACAGTCTAACTAAAAAATTCTAAATTTTTATGTTTACTGTTCAAATATTGAACTATATATAATAATTTAATGCATGAAAATCCTGAACATTTTGAAATTTTAAGAAAAATAGATAAAAAACCAAACACAACGCAGCGAGAATTAGCTCAAGACTTGGGAATTAGTTTGGGTAAACTTAATTATTGCATAGGTGCTCTAAAAAAAAAAGGTTTAATTAAATTTCAAAATTTTAAAAAAAACCCTAAAAAAGTAAATTACTTTTATATTTTGACTCCTAGAGGTATTGCCATGAAAACAAATATGACAATAGATTTTATGAAAAAGAAAATGCAAGAGTATGATGAACTTAAATCAGAATTAAATAATAAATAATGAAGAATTTTGTAAGTGATTATTTAAAAAATCTTAATCGATATTTGAGTAATAAGAACATTGAACAAATTTATGAATTTTGTGAAATTGTAGAGCACTCAATTAATAATAAACATAACATATATATATGCGGAAATGGAGGTAGTGCCGCTAATTCAATTCATATGGCTACAGATTTAAACTTAGTTTTAATAAAAAAAAAAAAATATAATTTATTTATTGATTCACTTGCATCAAATCAGGGTATTATATCTTGTATTGCTAATGATTTTGGTTATGAAAAAATATTTTCAGAACAAATTAAACTTAGAGGAAAAAAAAATGATTTATTAATTTCGCTTTCAGGGAGTGGAAATTCAAAAAATATTATAAACGTAATCAATATTGCAAATGATATTGGTATGAACACTTACTCAATTTTAGGTTTTGATGGTGGTGAAGCAAAAAAGATTTCAAAAAAATTTTTTCATTTGGAAATAAATGACATGCAACTATCAGAGGATACTCAACATATTATTAATCATATTTGTGCAAAATATCTTAACGAAAAATTATGAAAAACAAAATTCTTGATATTAAAAAGATAAATTATTTAAGAAAAAAAAAACCAAATTTAAAAATCGGACTGGCTCATGGAGTTTTTGATTTATTACATTTTGGTCATATAAAGCATTTGCAATCTGCTAAAAATAATTGTGATGTACTTATAGTTTCAATTACTAGCGCAAAGTTTGTAAAAAAAGGACCTGAAAGACCTTACTATACTGACCAAGAGAGATTAAATTTTTTATCAACGCTAGAGTTTGTTGATTATGTAAGTTTATCAAAAGAAGATACAGGGAAAAAAATTATAGAAGAATTAAAACCAAATTTTTATTTTAAAGGTAATGAATATGAAATTAAATCAAATGATATTACAAATAAAATAAAAGATGAAATTAAAGTATTAAAAAAAAATAAGGGTAAGATTTTTTATACAAATGAAAAAACTTTAAGCTCATCAAATTTAATTAACAGATTTTTTTTGAAAAGTGATGATAAAAAAAAAACTTTAATTGATATAAATAAAAAATTTAATTTTAATGAAATTAAAAAAGATTTTGATAAAATATCAAATTTAAAAGTCTTAGTAATTGGAGACCTTATCATAGATAGATATTATTTTTGTGAAACATTGGGTAAATCTCCCAAAGAAGATCTAATATCTGTAAAAAATCAGGAGGAGGAAACATATGGAGGAGGCATTATTGCTACTGCAAATCATATTTCTGATTTTGTAAAAAATATTACATTATTATCTAGCGTTGGAGAAAATAAAAAAAATAAAAATTATTTAAAATTTATAAATCAAAAAATAAAACAAAAAATTTATTATGTTGCAGGTTCAGCAACAATTGAAAAAAACAGATATTTAGAAATCTCTTCAAAAAGAAAATTATTTCAAAATCTTACTAATGATTTTATTAGAATTGATAAAAAATTAGAAAGTAAAATATTAAGTTATTTAAATAAAAATATTAAAAAATATGATTTGGTATTAGTTAACGATTTTGGTCACGGTTTACTAACAGAAAAAATTAGAAACTTAATTCAAAAAAAAAGTAATTATCTCGCACTAAATTGTCAGACAAATAGCTCAAATGTTGGATATAATTTTATATCAAAATACAAATTTGCAGATCATGTTACAATAGACGAACCTGAAGCACGTTTATCAACTCAAAAAAGATTTGCACCTATAAGTAGTGTTATTAAAGCATTAAAAAAACAAATTAAATTTAAAACTTGCTCCATTACCAGAGGTGAAAACGGTAGTGTTGTATTAGAATACAAATCTAAAAAATATTTTAATTGTCCAGTCCTTAGTGAAAAGGTTGAGGATACATTAGGCGCAGGTGATTCCTATTTTGCTTTAAGTTCATTATTTGCAAATATAAAAAAAAATTTAGAGTTAGTTGGATTTATTGGAAATGTTTCGGGGGCACTAAAAATTTCTTATTTGGGACACCGTAAATATATTAAAAAAATTAATGTTTTAAGTTTTATTAAAAGCTTGATGGCTTAAATGAAAAATTTCCTTTTTACATTTGATTTATTATCTAAAAAAGAACTAGTTAGTTTTTATTTTTTAATATTTTTATTTTTTATTTCTGTAGTATTAGAAATATTTGGAATAAGTATTTTTTTACCGTTATTAAAGTCGATTATAGATCCAAATTTTTCTTCAAATAATAATTTTATAAAAAAGTTAAGCTTTTTTAAGGAAGAAAATCAAATAAACATTATTATAAGTTATTCTTTAATTATACTTTTTTTATTTATTTTAAAATTTTTTTTTTCACTGATAAGTATTATATATTTTAATAATTTTATTGCCTCTAAACAAAAAAAAATCTCATATTTTCTAATTGAAAACTATCTTAACCAAAAATATCTTTTTTTTTTAAATAATAATTCATCTAAACTTATTCAAAATGCCCTACACGAAACAGCTCAAATTACATACACATATTTAACTTCAGTAATAGTTTTAATTCCAGAAATATTTTTTTTAACAGGAATTATTATTTTTCTAACTATATTAAATCCCATAGAATCATTAACTATAATTTTTTCTTTATTAATTTTTTTATGGATTTTTTACAATATGTTTAAAAAAAAATATTTAGAATATGGCATAATTAGAAATGAAAGTGATACAAAAAGATACCAGGTTTTAGATGAAACATTCGGAAGTATTAAAGATATAATTTTAAAAAATAAAAAAGATTTGTTTTTGAAAAGATTTAAAAAATATAACGATGCAAGTGTATTTACCACAAAAAAAGTAATGATTTTTCAAAGTTTTCCGAGGTATATATTTGAATTACTTGTAATTTTATTTTTTGTATTAATAACAATTTATCTTACATATAAAAATCAAATTATATCAGTACTACCAACATTAGGTTTGTTTGCAGCAATATCGTTTAGATCAATCCCTTCTATAAATAAAATATTTAGCTGTCTAAATAATATCAAGTATTCTTCAAGATCAATTGATATAATAATTAGAGAGATAAAATCATATCAAAACAAAAAAACAATTAATCATAACCTAGAAACAAAACCAATAATTTTTGATAAAGAAATCCTTGTTAAGAATATTGCATTTAAGTATCCATATTCAGAAGAAAATATTTTTGAAAAAATCGATCTTAATATAAAAAAGAATTCTTTCATTGGTATTATGGCGGAAAGTGGAGTTGGGAAAAGTACATTAGTTAATATTATATGTGGCTTACTACCCCCATCTAAAGGAAATATTTTTTCAGACGGTAAGATAGTCGACACTGAGTCTAATGAATGGAGAAAAAAATTTGGAATAGTTCCACAAAATTTTTTTATGCTTGATGATACTATTAAAAATAATATCACATTTGGTGAAGATATTAACAAAAATTACTTGCTTTTTGAAAAAGCAATCAGTCAATCCGAATCTAAAGAATTCATAGAGACTAGAGAGATTAAAGATTTAGAAATAATTGGCCAAAAAGGAACAAGAATTTCTGGAGGACAACAACAAAGATTAGCTATTGCTAGAGCACTTTATTTTGATCCAGAAATATTAATATTTGATGAAGCAACAAATTCACTAGATAAAAAAACAGAAAATTCAATATTAAATACAATAAAAAAAATGGCATCAACAAAAACTATAATTCAAATCTCACATGATCCTGATGCGTTAAAATATTGTGAGAAAATATATAGACTATCCAAAAATAATATAGAGAAATTATGAGTATAACTATTTTTGGTAATATCTTTATTAATGATCCAATTAAATTAGAATTATTAAAAATTTCATTTAAATCATTTAATCATTCAAATATTTCTCAATGGTTAATAAATATTCGTGGTTTGTATAGATTTGATGCAATTCAATTTTTAAAAAAAAATATTACTCAGAAGGTTATTTTTTTTGAGCTTAATTCTGATGAAGGGTGGTTTTACGATTCAAGAATAATGTCAGAAAAATTAAATTCTGAATATATTTTTGTGTGGCTAGAAGATCATGCTAATATTTCAGATAAAAATTATTTTAATGACATAGTTAGAGATATAAAAAAAAACAAATTCTGACTATTTGTTGTACACAGCATTTTTTTTTGGTGATCAAATAAAAAGTTTTGAAAATTTACCCACAAAATCAACAGATAATATTATTTATTGTGATTACAATTTAGATCTACACAAAAAAAGAATAAAAAACATTGAAGATGTTTTTTCAAAGAATAAATCAAATAATATTCAATATAAAGCTTCTAAGTATATCATAAGCATGCCAAGTATTTTTTCAAAAAAACTATTTTTAAAAATATTAGAAAATAAAGATTTATTATTTAAAAGATGGCCTAAAAAAACACCATTTGACTTTGAAAAAAGGTATAATGACATTTCATGGTTGCCAATGAGAATAGCACTTCCGAAAAGAGAATTTTTTAGCACCATAGACGATAATCATGGTGTTAAAGGATACTCATTGATTGAAAGACAGCACCCCTTAATAGAATCAATTTTAAAGTTACAAAATACTATTTCACCAAATTATGCACAAAAAAACGACAAATCTAATTTTTTAATAAATATAATAAAAAGATTTAAAGACAAGATTAACTATTTATATAATGTATATGTATATCTTAAAAAAAATTAAAATAAGCAAAGTAGATTATTATAAAAATAATATATTTATGAATATTAAAAAATTTAAATATTAATTGTGATTGATAAAATAATTAAAAATGAGAAAGTTTATGCAATAATTATTAGATCTAATTATTCTAATGATGGAATTGAATTTTTTACTCCAGAAGATTTTTCTCAACAATTAGCTTATATGAAAAGACCAAAAGGTTATAACATAAAACCTCACATTCATATCAACAACAGCAAAACTATTACCATCACGCAAGAAGTACTATTTATAAAATCAGGTAAAGTAAGAGTAGATTTTTATGATGATCAAAAAGAGTATTTTATAAGTAAAGTTTTGGAGAAGGGAGATGTTATCTTATTAGCATTCGGAGGACATGGTTTTGAAATAATTGAGGAAGCAGAAATTATAGAGGTCAAACAAGGGCCATATGATAAGAATAAAGATAAGTCAAAATTTGATAAGGATATAAAAGATAAAATTAAAATATCATAAAATGAAAAAAATAAAGACATCTCAACCTTGGATAGACTTTGAAGAAAAAAAAAATATAAGTATTGCACTTAAAGAAAAAGCTATTTCTGGATTCTTTGGGTCATTTATAAATACATTCGAAAAAAAATTTTCCAATTTCTGCGGAGCAAAATATGGTGTTTCAACTAGTAGTGGTACAACTGCTTTACACTTAGCAGTTAAAACCCTTGGTATTGGATCAGGAGATGAAGTGATAGTCACAACTTTTACTAACATGGCATCTATATTTTCAATAATTTATACTGGAGCACGACCGGTAATAGTAGATATAGATGAAACAACTTTCAATATTAACCCAAATTTAATAGAAAAAAAAATTACCAAAAATACTAAAGCCATCATGGTCGTTCATATTTTTGGACATCCTGTAGATTTCAATAAAATAAAAAATGTAGCTAATAAGCATAATTTATTAATCATAGAAGATTGTGCTGAAGCACATGGGGCAGAGTATTATGGTAAAAAAGTAGGCTCATTAGGTGATGCAGGCTGTTTTAGTTTTTACGCAAATAAAATTATTACCACTGGTGAAGGTGGAATGGTTATTTTTAATAACAAAAAATTAGCAAAAAAAGCAAAAAATCTCAAAGAACTTTCATTTGGAAAATATGAGAAGTTTCAACACAATGATATTGGGTTTAATTATAGAATGACAAATTTACAAGCAGCGATTGGGTGTGCTCAGATGGGTAAAATAAATAAAATTATTAAAAAAAAAAGATTAATTGCAAAATATTATAAAAATTATTTAGGAAATAACGATAAGATAAATTTACCAAAAGAAGAAGATTACGCTAAACATGTTTACTGGGTCTACCATATTACATTAAAAAATAGCAACAAGAATTTCAGAAATAAAATAATGTTTGAACTTTCAAAAAAAGGAGTTGAAACTAGAGAAACATTTATACCTTTTGATCTCCAAAAAAAATTTATCAAAGAAAAAAAATTTAAATATAAAAGTTGTCCAGTAGCAGATAAAGTTTCTAATCAAGGATTTTATTTACCATCAGGATATAAACTCAATAAAAAAGATATAAAATACATTTCAGAAATATTAATTGATTTATTAGAGCATAATGGATCAAAAACTTAAAAGAAAAGTAGAAAAAATTTATAAAAAAAATAACTATAAAATTATTTATAATAAAAAAAAATTGAATAGATGCTATGTATTTTTTTCTTCAAATGGAATTTATTTTCCAGATAATATTAAAATATTTAGAAAAAAAATTGAAATTGGTGATAGATATGAATGGAATAAAATTTCAGAGAACATAAATGCAAAAAAAAAAATTTATTTAAGAGATGTTAAAAAAACTTGGTATCAAACAGGAGTAAGCAAAAAAATAAATAATATAAATAAAATTATTTTTTTTTTAAAACGAGAGACTAAAAAATTTCCAGAAATAGTATTAGTAGGAAGTAGTTCAGGTGGTTATTTGGCTTCAATAATAGGAAATTATTTAAAAAGATCTTACGTAATTAATTTTGCAGGTCAATTTGATTTAAAATTAGAAGGACTAACGCTCAAAAATAAAAAATATCAAAATATTTTAAAAAAAATTAACAATAGTAGAATTTTTTATTTTTATTCAAATAAAAATAAAAATGATTTGATGCAATATAATTTAATAAAAAAAAAAAAGAATATTATTTTTTTTAAATTCGATAGCAATATACATGGGCCAGCGGTTCCCTCTTTAGTTTTAAAAAAAATAATTAATATGTCATTTATAGAATTAAAAACATTAAGTATGAAAAATAAATTTTTAATAAATCCAATTAAATTTTCTTTTTCTTTAGTAAATCCATTTAGTTTATTATTAAGTATTTTTTTTAAAAAAATTAGGAATTTAATCAATGGTTAAAAAAATCTTCAATCTTTATGCAGAGTATTATGATTTGATTTATAAAAACAAAAATTATTTACGTGAATCAAATTACATTCATAAGATGTTAAAACTACATCATAGCAAAAATAATATTTTAGAAATTGGTTGTGGAACTGGCACACACTCTATTTGTCTATCAAGATACAATTATAAAATTTTTGGAATTGATATTAGCGATAGGATGATAAAAATTGCAAACAAAAAAATATATAATAAAAGAAAATTAAAATTTAAAACTCAAGATGTATTAAAATTTAGTCATAAAAATAAATTTGATGCAGCTATTTCATTGTTTCATGTAATTAATTACATAACTACTAAAAAAAAAATAATCAAAGCCTTTAAAAATATTAATAATTCACTAAAGAGCAATGGATTATTTTTATTTGATTTCTGGTATGCTCCAGCTGTAAGAAAAAATAAGTTGTTAAAACGAACTAAATTATTTAAAAATAAAAATTTTGATATAATTAGAGTAGTTACACCAAAAATATTTTCTAAAAATATTACAAAAGTCAATATAAAGATGTCTCTTGTAGATAAAAAAAATAAAAAAGAAAAACTTTTTTTTGAAAATCATAAAATGAGGTATTACGAAATTGATGAATTAAAAAAGATACTAAAATTATCTGGTTTTAATATACTTAATACTTACGAATGGTTAAAAAAAAGTAAACTCAATATAGATACTTGGTCAGGCTTAATTATAGCCCAAAAAAATAATTAGTTTTTATGAAAAAGAAAAATATTGCAGTTATTTTAGATCAACCTGAAAATACAGGAGGTGGTTTTACACATTCAATAAATTTTTGTGAAGATATTAAATCTAAAAATAAAAACGAAAATATAGTTTATAATTTTTATTGTTTTAATAACCAAAGTTATGAACATTTAAAAAAAAAAAAAATCTCCACAAAAATAATAAAATATACTTTTTTTGATCTTTTTATTAAAAAAATTATGATGATATTTTACAAGAGTAACTTTGTAAAATTATTTGGTATTTCTCACTTTGAAAAAGAATTATTAAAAGATAATATAGATCTTATTTTTTTTACACATCCAGCATCTGAGTCAATTTTATTAAGAAAATTGAACTTTATTTATACTTTGTGGGATATGTGTCATATTGATCATCCTGAATTTCCTGAAATAAAATATAACAGAGAATTTTTATCAAGAGAAAATATATACCAAACGTCTTGCTCAACGGCAGTGGGAATATTAGTTGAGTCTGAATTTACTAAACAAGAGATAATAAATAGATATAAAATTAGTGAAGATAAAATTAAAAAAATTAACCTATATTATAATAAATTTAAAACGACTAAAGATTTACCCAGCAATAAAATTGACAAACTAATAAAAAAAAAATATTTTTTTTATCCAGCTCAATTCTGGGCACATAAAAATCATATATACATTATTAAAGCAATTAAAATTCTTAAAGATAAATATGACAAAAAAATTAACATTATTTTTACTGGTTCGGATATGGGAAATAAGAAATTCATTGAAGATAGGGTAAAAAATTTCAATTTAGAAGATCAGATTTCAATTTTAGATTTTGTAAGTATTGATGATTTATTTCATCTATATAAAAATGCAGAAGCATTAATAATGCCAACGTACTTTGGGCCAACTAATATACCTCCTATTGAGGCAATGGAGATAAATATTCCAATAATTTACACAAATGAAAAATACGTAAAAGAACAATTTAAAAATGCAACTTATAAATTAGATTTAGATAATGTTGAAAGTCTAGTAGATATTTTACTAAAATTTGAAAATAAACAGGAAAATAGAAATGAGAAATTAAAAAGTTATAAGGAAATACTAAACAACCTTTCCAGTGAAAAAAACTTTCACATTTTAGAAAATATTATTAAAGATTTTATTAATAAAAAAGGAGATACCTGGAAATTATGGTAAAAGTAACTCACAAAATCAAAAATGTTTGGGTGCCAGGATCTGGGGGGATGGTTGCAAAAAGTTTAATTTTAAAGTTAAAAGAAAACAAAATTACTTATAAAGCTACAAATAGAAAAAATTTAGATTTAACTAATTACAAAAAAATAGATAAATTTTTAGAAAAAAATAATTTTGATACAATAATTATGTGTGCTGCTAAAGTTGGAGGTATATATGCAAATGATAATTATTCTGGAGATTTCATAAGAGAGAATTTACTTATTCAATTAAATACAATTGAACTTGCAAGAGTTCATAAAATAAAAAAATTGGTTTTTTTAGGTTCGTCATGTATTTATCCAAGAGATGCAAAGCAACCTATTTTAGAAGATTACTTATTGAGTGGCAAATTAGAAAAAACAAATGAAAGTTACTCAATTGCAAAAATAGCTGGTATAAAAATGATTCAAGCTTATAGAAAACAATATGGTTGCGATTTTATTTCTCTAATGCCAACAAATTTATACGGTGAGAATGATAATTTTCATTCCTATAATAGCCATGTTGTTCCAGCGTTAATTAAAAAAATATATAATGCAAAAAAAAATAAACAAAATTCACTAATGCTCTGGGGCACAGGTAGCCCCAAGAGAGATTTGTTATATGTAGGTGATTTAGCGGAAGCTATAATAATGTTAACAGAAAATTATTCTGATTATGAACCAATAAATGTAGGTTCAAATACTGAAATAACAATTTCACAATTGTCAAAAAAAATTTCAAAAATGTTGAATTATCAAGGAAAAATATTATTTAATTCAAAATTTCCAAATGGAACGATAAGAAAATTTTTAAGTAATAAAAAAATTAAAAAACTTGGCTGGAGTCCAAAAACAAATTTAGATAAAGGACTAGAACAAACAATAAAATGGTTTTTAAAAAATGAGAAAAAGATTCAATAATTGTGAAATTTTTAAAAAAGGAATAGTTGATCTAATGAGAATGAAACAAGCATTTCATTTAAAAAAAAAATAATGTATAAAAATATATGCTAATTTTAGTTGAATTGTTACATTATATATAGGATTTATAAATTGAATAAAAAAGTAGCTTTGATAACAGGTGTTACTGGTCAAGATGGAGCTTTGCTATCAAAATTTTTGATAAAAAAAAACTATGTAGTTCATGGAATAAAAAGACGCTCTTCATCATTTAATACACAAAGAATTGATGATATTTATAAAGATCCTAATTTTTTTAAAAATAATTTTTTTTTACATTATGGAGATCTAACTGATGGATTAAATATTTTTAACTTGATAAATAAAATTAAACCTTCAGAAATATATAACTTGGGAGCTCAGTCACACGTTAAAGTGAGTTTTGAAACTCCAGAATATACTGCAAATTCAGACGGTTTAGGAGTTTTAAGATTACTTGAAGCAATTAAATCATGCAACTTAATTAAAAAAACAAAATTTTATCAAGCTTCAACTTCTGAAATGTTTGGTTCATCACCACCAATTCAGAATGAAAATACTAGATTTAAACCTTCAAGTCCATATGGATCTGCAAAAGTATTTGGATATTGGATCACTAAAAATTACAGAGAAAGTTATAATATGTTTGCATCCAATGGGATTTTATTTAATCACGAAAGTCATTTAAGAGGCGAGACATTTGTAACTAAAAAAATAACAATGGCTGCAGCTAATATTTTGAAAAAAAAACAAAGTAAACTTATATTAGGAAATTTAAATGCAGTAAGAGATTGGGGTGATGCTAGAGATTATGTAGAAGGAATGTGGAAAATATTACAATATAAAAAACCAGAAGATTTTATTTTAGCAACTGGTAAAGGATATACAGTGAGAAAATTTGTTGAAATAGTTTTCAAAAAAATTGGAATCATACTTATCTGGAAAGGAAGAAAAGAAAAAGAAAAAGGAATAGATTCTAAAACGGGGAAAATAATTGTAGAAATAAACCCAAAATATTACAGACCTAATGAGGTTGAAAGATTAATAGGTAGCAATAAAAAAGTGAAAAAACTTTTAAATTGGTATCCAAAAATATCCCTAAATGAAATGATAGATAATATGCTAGAGCATGATATCAAAAATATCAAGTAATTATCAATACAGAGGATTTAATAAATAGTATTAATTAGCACATGTCATTAAAATAACAATATATATAATTATTCTATAATTTTTTTAAAAAAATTTTTTAAGATTTAATTTTGTCAAAATGTGAATACTTATACATCAACAGTACTGATAAAACGATACTTACTATAAATAAATATTTTAAATCATAAAATACTTGAAAAAAAACAACTATAAGATTTAAAAAGTTAAAAATTAAATTATATTTTAAAACTATATAATGATTATCTTTGCTTTGTTTAATTGGTTTTAAAAAATAATAATCAAACAATCTTGCCCAAGGATAATATCCATTTAATGATTTTTTTATTAACGTGGTTGTACAATCTAAGAAAGTATATGATATTAATGTGATAACTATATACCATTTACCATTAGAGATTAATTCTATAGAGCAGAAACCTATTAAATAACCTAAAAAAATACTTCCTGTATCTCCCATAAAAAGTTTTGCTCGAGGTTTATTGAATATTAAAAAAGAGAGTAAAATTGGAAGAATAATGAGGCTTATCAATTCAATAAAGTGAAAATTGTTTTCAAATATTGATAAGATTATTATGCCTATAAAGAAAGAAATACTATTAGCTGATAGAAAACCATCAGTACCATCAGTAAAATTTATAATATTTATAAAATATATGTAAAAATATAAATATAGAATTAAATTAAGTTTAATCATATTTTCAAATGGAAATTCATTTAAATTAAATAAAGGACTACTTATTAAGATTAAAAAAAATTGAACAATCAGCCTGTAAATTGGATGAATACCTTTAAGATCGTCGTAGAAAGAAAAAATACTAAATACAGTTAAACAAATAAAAAAAAGGTATAATTTATTTGGTAAGAATTCGTTATTAAAATTTACAAAATAAACAAAATAAAGTGCTGAAGGTAAAAATATTAAAAACATAACTAAACCGCCACTTGTTGGTGTAGTAATTGTATGAGAGCTTATATATTCTGGTTTGTCAGTAAGATTTTTACCCTTTGCTATGTAGATAAAAAGCTTAAAACTTAAAATAGAAAAAACAAAGATTAAAAAAAAATAGTAATAGGTCATGGAATATTAATATCTACTAATTTTATTAAATTAGTCTAATACTTTAAAAAAACAAGAATATTTAAAAACAATTAATGTCTACCAAATTAATATTAGGTATAAATTTTAGATATTATCTTTATTCAATATTAACTATTTTTTTACAATTTTTATATTTAGCTTTTATAAAAGATTTTCAATATTTCAATAAATATATAGAAATATTTTCGTTATCGATAATTGTAATTGGGCTGTTTGGATCAATACAATTTTATTTTATTAAAGTAAAAAATCAACTTATTGGGATCAAAGTTGACAAAAATTTTAGAAATTTTTTTCTGTTAATTGTTTTAGTTTCATCCATTTATTACTTATTACAAGATATAAAATTTGGATTATTTTATTTATCATCAGTAGCATTAAGTTTAATTGTTCTTTATCAAGGAGCTATATATGCTAATATGAATCATTCATTTTATAACTCAAAATTCATATTAATTGTTTCATCATTAAAATTTTTCTTTTTATTAATATTTTCTTTATTTATAAATAATATTTTTATAGTTTTAATTTATACTAATTTGATCATAATTTTCATCTGGGTAATTTTTTATTTTAAAAGTTTGTTTTTTAAGGAAAATGGTTATTCAATATTTAGTGCCACCAATACTATGATTGGAAGCAGTATTTCATCTTTTGATAAGATAATTGTCTCAAATTTATATCAAAATCTAAGTATAAATTACTATTTAATTTTTAGAGTTTCATCAATTTTACAAATTATAAGTGAAATTGTTTTCAGACATGAAAGATTTCAAATTACAAGTAAAGCAGAAAAAATAAAGCTTAAATATGTCTTGTTCAAAATTCTTCTAATAATTTTTTTCATATTTTCATCATCATATTTATTAAAATTTTCTTACTACCTAACTTACGTAGTGAAAGTAGAATTTATTAATGATTTTTTTATGATAGTTAGTAAATATTATTTAGAATATATAATAATAGCTTTTGCAATTTTATTTAATTCAATTTCAGGACTTTTTTATGATTATATCTATTCTTATTATGGAAATAAGAACTTAATTGTTATTAATATTTTTACTTTTATTTTGTTTTCTATATTTTTATTTAATTTTGTAACAAATATAACATCAATATGTTTAATTTTTCTTTTAGTTCAAATTATAACGTTAATATTATTAATTTTTTTAAATCAATTTACAAAAAAGTATGAAGGAAAACTTTTTACAAAAAAACCTTAATTATATATTTATAATTTTTTTCTGTTTTTATATTTGTCTTCCGCCAATTTTGTTTAATTTAAGATATGTTTATTACGATAATAGTTTTTATTTACTCTTTAAGAAT
>MDTB01084227.1_pt1 | contig 15933 bp, 15 predicted proteins | sample 811161 | NCBI WGS metagenome assembly MDTB01 (sample SAMN05326650, study PRJNA326480) | marine metagenome | isolation source: seawater | place: Mediterranean Sea | collected 2009 | reverse complement strand
TTGTCATCAAATAACGGCACCTTAACTTCGTTGTAGTCTTTTTTAACTTCAACAAGCGCGGGGCATATCCTGCGCAAATCTTGTGAAATCACACCTAACTTTCGACCAGTACCCCACCCCAGCTCAGGCTTGAACGAATAGTTGACTAACTCAACTGCTTTTATATCATCCCATTGCGACTGTGCTGGAGTGATATCTTCCTTAAACTTGCGATCAGATGGACCACCATAGGAGTTGTTGGTATTCTTTAAATCTCCATTCGATTCGATGATGCAATTATCACTAGCCAAGCTTGCTGCTCCGTCTCCGGTAAAACTAAAGCGCTGATTACCTGTGCCGGCACCGGTTGAACCGGCTAAACCTTTCAACACCACTGAATCGGGTCCTGAACCAACTGTACCCAGCTCAAGACCAGAAGATGATGAATGAGTAACAATTGATCCGTCTGTATTTAAGCTGATCAACTGGTTGGCAAATTCTGCCCGACCTCCTGCAGAGATACCACCCGTTAGTGTTAATGCATTGCCGTCAATGTCTGATGCTGATACATCGCTTACCGTTATATTGCCTTGGATAGCTGCGCTGTTAGCAGTCAGTTGGCCACTAAAGGTACCTGTTGTACCTGAGACTGCACCGAATGAGCTTGCGGTAACTGAACCTGATACTGACAGTGATGCAGCTGTCATTGATCCATCTAGGACTATATCTCCTGAAAACTGTGCATCTCCAGTGCTATCAAGTTGGATAGCATTATTTAAATTAATACCAGAGTCAGACAGATTTACATTGCCCGCAACTACTGAAGTACTGAAGCTTGCTGTCTGCCCTGCAACACTATTAAGTGTGACGTCCTTTAATGTTGCATCTCCTCCCGCCTTCATCACCAGAGTCGATACGCCGAAATTACTTAGCCCGGTGATGACAACATCGTCCGCATCGCTGCTTTGGAATGCGGCACCTGTACAAGTGATGGTTTCCGCAGTGATGCTGCCGTCCGGTGAAAGCAAAATGTTTGGCGAACCACTACTGGGGTAACCAGCAAGCGCACCACCAATAGCTGTAGTTCCATCACCAAGAACTACTTTGCCGACTGTTAACGTTTCATCCTTGATTGTTTGACGAATTCCAGAGCTTGATTGGTATGGTCCATCAGCAAGAAAGTGCGAACTTCCAACTGTACCTGTTGCCGTCAATGAAATGTTGCCGCCGCCAAATTCTGCTCCGCCGTCACCGTAAATTGCCGACGTACTAGTCCCGCTAATATTGTATCCCGTGAATACTGGAAGACTATTGGAATCAGACCGCTTCGCATACAACGACCCGGAGACAATACCGCCGCCGTAAGATGAAGCTGTTTCAGCCGCATTAGCGTCAAATGATCCACTCAGTAAATCCCCAACAAATGTGCCAGTACCTAGACGACTAAGCGAAAGAGTGACATCACCAAGTGGACTGACGAAACTCAACCCACCTGTAAGTGTGTCACCGGATTTATTGACAAAAGGGCTCGTCACTGTGGATGCGTTGTCGGTTCTAATCAGCTTCCCGCTCTCATCTACAGAAACGCTAGCAACACCAATTCCAGATAAGTTACTGATAGTTAGGTCACCCTCCATGACATCACCTGCTGTGTCAACAAATGTGTCAATCAGTATGTTTTGGGTATTAGCAGCCCAAAAACCAGAAGGCGGTGTACCTTGGTATTGATATAGTACACCGTTGTACTTAAACTTCTCCCCGTCTGCCTGTGGCACAGGGAATTCAATTTTAGCCATCTAGTTGTCTATTACACTTACTTAATTTTAAACAATGCTGTCATCATCTTTGTTCTCTTCTGGTACGTGGTCCTCGGGATGACCTATTGGCTGCTTTGGGATCAGCTCTTCTAGTTCAGATACTTTTATTTGAAGGTTCATAATAAAAAACCCACCATAGTAGGTGGGTTACTGTATTTGTTAGTAGATAGTATTATAAATTATTCAAATCGGTAGAACTGCAGTAAATCTTTATCTTCAGTCCCACCTATGAATGATGAGATTTGATCAATATATCTTGGATGTTTCATTACATTATATGCTGTATTCATACCAGTGGCTGGATGGTTAGAAATTGAGTACCAAGTACTCCCGTTGTTCTTTGAGTAATATGAAGTGTACTGTCGATGGGTTACAAAAATACCGTTTCCATATGTTAAACCCGTACCTCGGGCACCATTAGTGGTATTTGGGGTTATTGATGTCCAATTAATTCCATCACTAGATGTCCACATTCTAGTTGAACCATTGTTATTCTCCTGCGCAAGGAATATACCATCATCATCATTAAATGCTACTGCAATGAATCCAGTTTGTGGTCCATAACTACTTCCGTTGAATTTGCAAGAATTAGTAAACGACACACCATCGTTCGTACTGACAATCATGCCCATTCTTCCGTCGCCAGTATCCAACCGGGAACTAGCGCTGTAACTGGCAGCCCAATTCATGCGAGTCATTACATATACACCATTGCCATAAGCAATATCTGATGGGTACCAATATACTCTTTCCCAATCATCCGAATCCTCATAACCATAATGTAACCCTATACCCTGGTTAGGGAACAGCGTATTGGTACTGTTTACATAGTAGTCATATCCGTTTGTCGTTCTCCATACAACTGACAACTCAAACGTTGGCATGTAAGCGTTATAGTATTCGTCAGTAGCTACGGCATTCGAGATCTGTGGTATTACGACTGTACTGGTTGAGGAACTTGCATAACCAAGCATAAGACCTCGATGATAGACGTAAGATTGATCATGCCCAAACCCCGGATTGATGTCAACGTTTGTAAAAGCTCTAAAATTACCACTAACAGGCCGCCAAAAATCTGTATTAGGAGCCTCTCCTGGTGAGCTGACATAATCTCTGTATACTCCATGGTCACCAGGGGTTCTCCAAGCTGATAACCATAAAGTCAGTGCATTGAAAGGTTTAGAATAAACTAAGGAGCTGGTGTTACTACCCATCTGTTGGTAGGAACTATACATAAGGCCACCATTTTCGGGATAATATGACCTAGTGACATTGCTATAGCTTGGAAGTCCACCCGCACCTGTCCAATAATTTAGATCGGGATATTGGGTAGCATTACATACGTACAAGTTATAGTTACCCATATAATCTCTTTGATGTGCCACTACATAATCAATCCCCCCCTTAGTAACGCCAGTGACTGGAGTGAATCCGGTCCCAAAGTAATCATTAGGGTAAAATTCTGCCCTTGATGGGAGATTCGATGTCGCCATAAGATCAATGAAACCAATTGGTCCTTGGAAGAACACTAGGCCTGATTTTGCAATCTTATAGTTTGTGCCGCTCCTTTCAACCAGCAGAAGGTCGCTATCTGCAATGCTGCCATTACTACTAAATTGGCATTTATAAAGCGTGCCACCTCTTTCTACCAACAGGAGGTCTGTATCGTTCAGCTCTGGAAGCCGATCATGTGTGACCTTATAAAGACTGCCGCCGCGTTCGACGAGCAGTAGATCGCTGTCATTAATAGGGCTCATGGCAGTGTGGAGAGTGAGGAGATAGAAATACGGAACTGTGTGCCAGAAAGGCTCAGACCAGATCCAGCGGAATATGTGGTATTTGTGTCAGTGTTAGTGTCAGTGTCTGTAAAGTAAATACTAGCATTACCAGACTGGTTTGTAGTGAAGCCACCTTTATGTACACCATTCTGATAGAAGTTAATTGAAGCATTACCAACAGAAGGAATTGAAGGCTGACCACTCAGATCAGTGTAGCGAATCTGGGGCAGTGTGATGGTCTCGCTATGTGACTGATTAAGGGTGAACCCATCTGCATTTGAGTTATGTCCGTAAGTCCGGAATGTAACCGTCGGGTTATAAACAGTGGGGATTGAAGGCCGGTTGCTTAGATTGTTGTAGCTGCCAGTTGTTGCAACTGTAGCCAGCGAGGATGTGTCGGCCTTAGCGTTAAGTTGGGTTGTGATACTTGAAGCAAAACTTGCATCATCACCCAGCGCGGCTGCCAGTTCGTTGAGCGTATCCAGTGCACCTGGAGCACCGTTGATCAGGTTTGAGATCTTCGCGTCAACTTCTACAGATGTGTCGTAAACTGACAGGTCAGGTGCCAGCTGTGTTGTCCAGCTCAATGAACCTGAACCATCTGTTGTCAGGAATTGGCCGTTGGAACCTGTGTTAGCAGGCAGAACCAAAGTGTAGTCAGCATTAGCAGAGTGGTCAGGACCTTGGAGCTTGATGCCGTGAGAATTATGCTGACAGTTCAGTGTGATTTCACCAGGGACTGTGCCGTCACCTTTGGCGATAATATCAGCGTCAAATGAAACTGGACCAGTGAAGGTGCCACCAGCAATGTCCATCTTGTCAGCAACTGCTGCCAGTCGTGCACTTTCTTCAGTGCCCAGTCCTGCTACCAGGTTGGCAATTGCTGCAGTGTTGTCAGCGACTACGCCAGTGGACAGTGCAGTGATTGCTGTAGAGATTTCAGTATCAGCATCTGTCTTGCTGTAGAAGTCCGTGCCCATTGTGAAGCTGTCGGGACTTGCATCAACCCACTGATCGTTATAACGGATGTACAGACGACCGTTTCCTGAGTTGAACCATTGTTCAGCACTTGTACCTTCTGCAGGTGCGTTCTCGGAAATACGTGCAACACCACCGACAAACTCTGTGCCAGTCAGTGTTCCGGTCATCGTGCCGCCATCAAGCTTCAGATAACGATCATCGAGTGTGCCGGCTTGCACGGATGCATTGCTTGCCTCAGGAAGCAGTGACAGACGCATCTTCCGAATGACGTTGTTGCTGTCCTTCAGAAAGATGGTCGGATCTTCTTGTGCATAGTTGATTGCGAGTTCACCAAAACCCATCTGTTCAGGAGACGGTGCTTGGGCTGCGCCATTGTCCAAACGCAATGAGCGCTTAAGTTGTAGTTTCATAGCTAAAAAGCAAAATTCAGAATAACAATTCCTACTTAGTTCCTGGGCAGGACTGTCATGTCTATTCTAACAATTTAACGAACTATGATCTGTGACGCGCAGTCTTTTTAGCAACATCTTCTGGTTGCTTACTATGCTGCTCCCCTTTACGCATCGAGGCTCTCTTTTTAGCAGTTGATCGTGCGTATTCTTTATCGCTCAAGGACTCCCGAGCTTTTTTAGGCAGATAGCGCTCTCCAGTTGCACCTTTACCCTGAGTTGAGTTTTTACCTGACTTGGTTCCCCACTCCTCTTTAGTCCAGCTATCTAAAGACTTTTGTGATTCACTTTTTGCCATCACCGCATTCTCCTGACAAGTTCAGCAACTGCGCCAGCTCCAGCACCGGCAGCTAGTGCTGCTCCTGGGCCACCTACTCCATAGGTCATGCCGGCACGCAGAAGGTCACCAGCGGCATCCATCTTGTCGACGTCTTCTGGCAGATAACCAAGTGCTCGGCCGCTCGCTCCTCCAAGTTCATAGGCGAAATTTCCTGAACCGAGTACTGCTCCAGCACCTGTACCCATTGCAGTACCAGCCATCCTGTTCTTTCTATTCAGCATGCCACCAGCTATACCCCCGACTGCACCAAGAGCTGGTGCTGCTGCATGCGACATCTTCCCGATGCCAGATGTCTGCAGGAACGACAGCGGATCACGGCTGTGGTTCATCTGCACATGGCCGAGCTCATGCGCCATCACTGCTGCGTGTGGTGCGCCCGGGTCGTAGAACACCACATCCCGACCGTCTGGCAACTGGCCTGCTGCCCATTGACTCTGATTGTTTGGTACAAAAATCTCTACAGGATCGTTACCTTTAGCTAGATATTGCCTATAGGTGCGCTCCATTTGATCGAAATTTTGATCTCGCAATGCAGGATCATTCCGTATATCTTCGAACTCTCCCATCAGATCGTCGACTAACGACTTTTGGATCTGGGCTTTGCTCAACATTGCTGCACCAGGCACTGATCCCAGCCCTGCATTCACAGCACGTCTGCGAGCGAGCTCGTCAGCAAGCAGAGCGTTCAGCTCATCTTCTGATACTTTTCCAGTTGTTTGGAAGATTGCAGACATTAGTTAGTATCTCCAGGTTTACAATTAAGGAGTATATGCTTTAAGCAAACCGCCTTGGTTTTGTTGGATGATTTCTTGTAGATCATCAAAATCACCTTCATCTGGAGGTAATTCTAGATAGTTTTCATATTTCAGATGTTCTTGTAGATCAGGATTGTAACCGAGCTCCCTTGCTTCATGGTTATATACATATCCTGGATCTGCTGTATCAAAATCATCTCTCAATAAGTCCATCAACTGCTCATCGGATATTGGCATACCAATTATCTGCCTCAGTTTTTCCATCGCCATTCTTGGGCTTATCACGACGTATATCCCCCACCTCTCTCTTTATATTTCTTGGCAAGCATCTGCGCTTTACGGGCTGACCACTGCCCTGCCTTGCCACCAGCTGTGCCCGCCTTGATCGACTGGAACAAACGTTTGCGCATCTCTGGCTTGGTGTAATTACCAGCCTCGTTTACTTTAGATTCTTTGGCAGACATGATCACACTCTTTTCATAAATGGCACGGCCAAAGGTCCAGGTAAATACATACTTTCAATCTCGTTGTTGAATTCAGGATTTGCCTGCTGTAGTCTTAATACATCAGGTGTACCCAATCCCTTTCTCTTTCGTCGAGCATCCCCAGCACCACCGCCGATATCCATACTAGGGTTACCTGCAATAAGCAAGATTCGCTCACGTAGAAAATCCTGTGGGTCAATATGTGGCATCACTTCTTACCCCGCTTTTTCTCAAAGTGCTTCCGCAGACCTTCAGGCATTTTGCTGGTATCAGCATCCTTTGAATCTTTCTGACCATCACCATTGTGATCTTTCATTTTTGCCATACGCTCTTCCTTCTTCTTTTCAAAGAACGCCTGCGCCTTTCCCTTGGACATTTTACTTGCTGATAATGTTTTTATAGAAGCTAGCCTTCTTCCTTATTTTAGTGGATGAATTAGGGTCTTTAAGCACCTTATTTGCATAGGCTTTCCTGCCGGCAGGTGTGTGGGGATACCCTGCCTTAGTTGCAGCTGCAGTAAAAGTCCCACCAGTTCCGCCCTTGCTCATTGGCTTGGACATCTTCTTAAAGGCTTTTGCAATAGATTTAGCTTGTGCTCTCTTCTTGCTCATCAGGGTTTAGTGAGGGCAGCTTGAAATCATCAGGCTTTCCTGCTGCAATCGCGCAACTTCTCTTATAATACCAACTATCTGTTTTACCAATCTTCTCCATGTAAGCCTTAACCTTGAGCCAGTTTTGAATTTCGTATTGGTCCATAATTAGCATCTCCAACGTTTACGTGCTTGCCTTAGTCGACTATTAGGATCCTTAGCTGCCTTCGGAAACTTCTTCATCTGACCAGCACTTCTTGTACAATAGCTCTTTCTACGTGCTGCTCGTGACCCGCTTGGGTTTTTTTCAGTGACAGCTGTTTTTAATTTCGAACCTGGGTTTTGTCTGCGGTACTTAGCGACACCTTTTTCCGTCATCCCTGCACCACTTTTTGTTGGCCGCTTATCACCACTTTTAACAGACATTCCCTTCATGCTGCCCTTTTTGTGGGCTTGGGCCTTCTCTTTGGCGGCGCGTCGTTTATCAGCCATTATGCGTACTCCCCATAATCAATGCTGTAATCAATACTTGGTATCCCAGCCATCTGTTGATCTGTATATGCCTTAGCTGCAACCAAAGCAGCATCACTAAGTGTTTGTGCTGTGGTGTCTGCTTCAATTGCGTTTATCAAACTGCTGGTTGCAGTGTCTGCAAGCTCTAGTGCGTCAAGCCGACCTTCATGTAAAGCGTCAGCCGCTGCCCTTGCCGTTGCTTCTGCAGACAATTCTGAAGCAGTTGCTGCATCCCGCTCCAGCACATCGATCCTAGCTGACAGTGCATTGTCAGCCTCCTCCCTTATCGCCGCTTCTTGGTTCTGTTTTGGTTCAATTGGCTGGATGTCGATTGCCATGTAGTACTCGCCAACCGCTGTACCGCACTGCATGATTTCATTTTGCTCGATGAGACGATTAGGAGATTTCGTCCACTTACCCACATTTACAGCACTTAGATAGTACGGCTTACCAATATCAAGTGTTGAGGCACCTTCGTCTGTAATTGTTGAAGCGTTAAAGAATTCAAATACAGTATTCTGCGTGTACTGCACGATCTGTCCAACGTTCGCTGGATCGATAGCAACACCAACGACCCTTGCTGTTTCCAAACTCGTAGCAACCGCAGCCTCTGCTTTACCATCAGAATTTACTCTTACTAACATCCCACGTTTAATAGGGATGCTTGCGTCGTCAACTATGGCTTGACCATAGACAACATGTTCACTCTGTTGATTACCTGATAGCGAACCTTCACCGTCTGACAGCAGCCACGTACCTGGCCCTAGCGCCTGGTTAGGGTTGCTATAAACGTACGTCCTTCCAAATATTGTCTTTGTATCACCTATTTGTGGCATCTTGCATATATTGCATCTCTATACATTTTAACTATCCCAACCTTCTATCTCACCCATCCACTCTTTCAGTTCACCTGCAATCTGATGTTGAGCAATCTTGCCAAGCAAGTGCTGATATACCATCACTAATCTTGCTGTCTCCTTAAGCTGCGTCTTTAGCTCCTTAATATCCTCACACCTGTCTATTTCATCGTTAACGACGCGCATCTTGAGCATCTTCTCAAGAGGTACCTTGAAGTCTTCTGGTGTAAACATATTGACAATACCTATGTTTTCAGTATAGACAAAAAAGAGGGGCCATGTTGTAGCCCCTCGTGATTTTTAGTTGGTGATTGTTATCACTTGACTGTCATATCAAGTGATTGGCTTTCACCGCCAGAACCAATAATGCCCGTAAGTGTTTGAGCATTTGTTCCACCGACACCCATGTTAATCATGGAGTATTCAATGAAATCAGCTGTATTAGCTGGTTCGTAGCCGTTGACTGTTTCTGTATCAACTGTTTCATCTTGTACAGCGACATCGTAGTCGTCTGTACTAGGTGCGTCCGCCATATTGGCGAATGCATAGCTGTACTTATCACTCTCAGTTTGTTGTTCTTCATCCCTGTTAAGGCTAAAGACGCCTTCCCACAGATGTTGATCGTAATCGAGAGCCGTGAATTCAATGGAACGACCTTGTGAGCGCCAGGCTTGCAAGTGAGCATCATCCTTGAAGTGGATGAATAGGGACTCACTGCTGAAGCCTCCGATCAATTCGATACCGAAGTTATCGTATACCTCGTGTCCTTGTTGTAATACGAGGTAAAGGTCTTGACTACCGTCACCCATCGCATCCACTAGTTGCGGAGCAAAGGCGAAGGTTGCTCCCGCCGTACCCAGCTACTCAGCTTCCAGGAACGTCTTGTCGATTGACTTAAGAGCACCCGTCGCTTTGTCCACAACAAGGAACAGGTAATTCTGATTGCCTTCAGCATCCACAGGCACAGATTGCGCTGAGGTTTGACCAAGCATGTGCTCATTGACGAGCGACTGTTTGTCAACCTTCAGAGCGTCTGCCGCTGTACGATCGATTACTTCTTGAGCAATTGCCGCAGCGTTATCGGCCACTGCACCGTTGGTCAGCGCTGATACTGCTGCAATGCGGTCAGCAATTTCCTGAGCAAGATTTGTTGTCAGGGTTGCGTCACCAGCCGTCCGATCAGAAACCTCTTGTGCGAGGCCTGCTGTCAGCGTGTTGATTACAGCAGCGTTCACTGCAGCCTTACCGTCCACATACAGCTTGTTGGTCAGGTGCTCATCTGCTGTAGGTGCTATAGCAGCAGAAATCAGACCACCGAATGTAGCAGTACCATCAACTCCGATGGTTGCTGCTGCTTCAGTAGATGTTGTTGTTGTTGTAGTTTCAACAGCTGAGGCTGTAGCAGGAACATCGATGACAACGTCAGATGGATTAGCAACTGAAGGATCAACAAGGATCTTGCCGTCAACTTCAATCGCGTACCAGGCATGGACATCCGTGTACGATCTAGATACGGCAAACGAGGCCATTGTTCCTCCGCCTGTCGCGACCACCGTCCAGGAGTTAGTCGGAAGAGATGTATCTGGTCCATCGTTGTACTTATAAGACGCTGCTGTAACAGGGCCGTTGTAAACCCGTACCGTATCGGTGAAAGTTATACCGCCTACTGGCGTAAACGTAAAGTAACTACCTGCGCTAATTCCGCCTGCAAAAGTTGTCGTCGTGTTGCCGTCAAAACCCTGTTGCAACGTATTCATCCTAGGAGCAGGAGAGCACATCTCACTCCAAACAGCACTTTGATTCCAGGCAGCACCCAGAGTAAAGTTATTAACAGTCCAGTTGTTACCATTAGCACTATCAGTACCAAGAGCTTCAAGACTGCTGCTATCTGAGAAATCCAGGTGGCAAGAGTTATTAGCATCTCCATAATTACCAGTAAACTCCTTCGCAACCCACTCGCTAGAATCATTCAACTCACCGAAGGCAGTCGCATCAAGTGCTTGACCGTCGATGAAGTGGACGTCGGCGATGTAGCCATCAAAATAGTTCCCCGGGCTTTCCATACTGCCAAGGAAATGAGTTTCGGGATTATTGATTTGTGTGTCTTCATTCAGGTTTGGATAATCTGCAGTACTAAATTCAGTTATCCTTACACCATTCACAAACATCTTGACTCGATCACTTTCCGTGGCCAGAGTTGTATCTACTGAAACAGTAATGTGATTCCACACTGTTGGATCAGTAAAGGTAATGCTTGATTGAACAGCGAATTTAGTGTGGGAGTAAAGCATTAATTTATTATTATTGTCAATGCTAAAATGTTCTCCATAGGGCCAACCACTACCTGTATTGTAATGGCCAAATAAAGTAGTATACTGACCTGATACCGTTCTTTTCACCCAACCACTCCAAGTCCATGTCTTGCGATTACCTCCAACGAAGAGTCTAGACAGATTCGACGAATCAGCAGATTCAAATCTCAGTGAATTAGAGAGTTGGTAACCAGATCCTGTTTCAGTAGTAGTTGTAGTGGTCTCAATTTGACCCATCTGAATAGCACCGGACATGGTGCCACCAGCCAAAGGCAGGAGCAGAGCATCAGCAACTTGACGATCTGTGATTTCCTGACTCAGATCACTGGTCAGAGTTTGATCACCCGCAGTACGTGCAGCTGTCTCTGCAGCCAAGTTGGTTGTCAGTGTGGTGTCAGCAGCTGTGCGTGTTGAGGTCTCAGCTGCGATCTGATTGGTGATCGTGGCAGAGAAGTTCTCATCATCGCTAATTGCTTGAGCCAGCTCATTCAGTGTATTGAGCAGATCAGGTGCACCACCGACCACAGCTTCGATAGCAGCTGCGTTAGTTGCCGCTTTGCTGTCAACGTAAAGCTTGTTCGTCAAATGCTCATCAGCAGTAGGTGCTGTTGCAGCAGAAACCAAACCACCGAATGTAGCAGTACCGTCAACACCAATAGTTGCTGCAGAAGAAACCGAAGTTTGTTCTAAACTTACGAATCCATTAGGAGGTGTCTGACTCCAATCACTTTCAGCGAAGGCCACAGTGATTGCTGTATTATTAACTTCTGTACTAGTGTGGAAGTAATAATCATAAGCAGACACATTTGGAATAGTCCAAATGAATGTGCCGTTTATGTATAAACTAAGATTACCAGCATCGGCATCGTAAGCTATACCATAATTTGCCGTCAATCCATTGTCAACAATACCGTTAATTATAGGTCTAGCAATGTTCTGAAAATCACTTTCAAAGGTACCAGAGGATGATCCATAATAAACCCTAGAAGTAGATGGTCTGAATGCGTAAATGTTTTCCATTACGCTACCATCTGTAGCAAATGCTCCAGCTTCAGCTGTTGTGCTTATGCTGAAGAGCACACTGGTTTCAGTACTCTGCAATTCCCAGTAGTACTTACCACTTGTTGGCATAACAGGTGTTGCTACAGTACCATCCCACGAAGAAGTAGCAGTGAATGTCTTGTTATCATTTGTGAATGTGACAGTTCCACCATGACTGGTGTCTACTTTACTAGTATCCCATGTATGTGCAGTACCAGATGCTGCAGCACCCATCTGAATAGCACCGGACATGGTGCCACCAGCCAAAGGCAGGAGCAGTGCGTCAGCAGCTTGACGATTAGTGACTTCCTGAGCAAGGTTAGTTGTCAGGGTGTTGTCACCAGACAGGCGTGTTGCAGCTTCTGCATTGATGTTTGATTGCAGAGTAGTGTCACCAGCTGTCCGATCAGAAACTTCCTGAGCCAGGTTTGCAGTATTTGCAGACACAGCAGCAGCGTTCACTGCAGACTTGGTGTCCACATACAGCTTGTTGGTCAGGTGCTCATTAGCAGTAGGGACTGAAGAAGCAGAAATCAGACCACCGAATGTAGCAGTACCGTCAACACCGATAATTGAAGCAGATTCGCCTCCACCACCCAGTCCGGAATAACCATCAATTGGATATGCAAATGCTGTTGCACCAAAGTTAGTTACCTGTTGTGTAAGGTCCGATCCTCTCATCGCAAAGCGATAAGTACCTGCATCTACTGTGAATGCAACACCATAATCTACTCCGTTAATAAAGTAACGAACTTCTCTAGTGTCTGCATCATATGCAATGCCAATATGATCTGTTGTTTCCCAGTTGGTTGAATCAGGCCAGTCTATTGAAAAATAATTGTTATTGACCGTAGAGCCGTCAGCGTACAAGTCACCATCAAGTGGATACAATGAATAACTATTTGAAAGAATTCCGGGAAGAGATGTTTCACCAGCACCTTGTGCGACTGAGGTCTCAACAATACCAATAAAGAAATTACCAGTACTATTAAAACCAGTAGCGGTAATCTCCATGAAGGATTTTCCTGTTGTAGGAAGCTCCAATGAACTCATGGTAAAGTCATTCCCCCATACTGTCAGGAAATCTGTAGACCCACGTCCAACTTCACTCCAGTCACTAGCCCATGGCGCCTCAAGTACAGAATATTCAACAGCACCAGATCCCATCTGAATTGCACCAGACATGGTGCCACCAGCAAGGTCAAGCTTCAGTGCGTCTGCAACTTGACGATCAGCAACTTCCTGAGTCAGGTTCGTATTAGTCAGATTGACTGCGGCTGTGCGGGCTGCAACCTCAGCGTCGACCTGTGTCTGCAAGTTTGCATCAGCGGCTGTACGTGCTGAAGTTTCAGCTGCAATTGAACTGGTGATTGTCGTGGCGAAGTTCTCATCATCGGAAATGGCTTCAGCCAGTTCATTCAGTGTATTGAGCAGCTCAGGTGCTCCACCAACCACGGCTTCAATAGCAGCGGCATTAGCAGCAACCTGTGTGTCAACATACAGTTTATTGGTCAGGTGCTGGTTTTCAGTTGGAACTGACGTCGCGGAAATCAGACCACTGAAGGAAGCTGATCCGTCTGAGCTAATTGTTGCGGCAGGCACCGTAGCTGTTGCTACTACATCTGTATCTGCAAGTAGTGCGCCATCAACAGCAAAGCCATCAATGTAAGTCCTTCCTTCAGGATGACCACCTTGAACAGTAATCTCGGTTAAGGAACCAGATACGTTAAATGTGTGCGTATTACCAACACCGTTTGCTTGAGTCTTAACGCCATCCACAGTAACTGAAACATTCTGGGTGCCTTCAGCATATGCTGTTTCACCATAAATGGTCACACTTTCGGTAACCGGAACTGGTGGATTAATTGGAATTGTTACTTCAACGTAATTTCCACTCGTTTGAGCGTTGTAGATCAGTCCTTGGTTAATGATTCCGTCAAATGCATTAGCAATGGGTTTGGCGAAAGCACCAGTAACAGCTGCAGAGAAGTCCTGAGTCTGAATCAACGAAGTGCCAATTTGGCCGAGCTCAATATTACCCGCCATCGTGCCACCAGTCAGCTGCAGAAGCTGAGCATCAGCTGCCTCACGAGCTGCTCTTTCAGCATCAACCTGTGACTGAATTGAAGCATCTGTAACTTGAAGTGCTGCAACCTGAGATGTACGTGTATTAATCTCGTTCGTCAGATTTGTTGAGTCTGTCTCGTGCAGTGTGTCAACATACAGCTTATTGGTAAGATGTGCATCAGCTGTAGGTGCTGTAGAAGCAGAAATCAGACCGGAGAATGAAGCAGTACCGTTAACACCAATTGTGGATACTGGTAATGTTGTGGAAGCCGTTGCAGTTCGGACTTTCCAGGAGTTTGTACCATGAGCAATTGCAGTGGTGCTAGGCACTGCAGTCGGATCAGTGTAGAAAGAATTACTTCCATTTACTACAACCCAATACCTTGATTCCTCTTGGGACATAACAGTAGCATCTTGCTGCGTCACATATGTGTGATCTAATGTCCAAGGACCGTTGGGATTATCAGACCTGAAATAGCTGACATACAGATTGGCAGAAATGCTATCGTCTAGTCCCCACTCCAACTTAGCAGGCTCACTAAATGTGATTCGTTGGAACACAGCGTGACTATCACTATTAGCGGGAGATGAACCGACACTCACGCCAGTACTGGTTGTAGTGTCAGCATCATTGTCAAAATCAACACTATTCAGAGATTTTGCATTAGCAACTGAATCAGATGGATTCTGGTTATAAGTTGTTGCAGCATAAATTGTAATTGGTGATGTACTAGATCCTGATGCACCCATTTGAATAGCACCAGACATCGTGCCACCAGCCAGGGGCAGCAGCAATGCATCAGCAGCTTGACGATCAGCAACTTCCTGAGTCAGGCCAGCATTAGAGGTGTTGATATTGTTTTGCAGTACGGTATCTGCATCAGCACGGTTAGTTGCCTCAGTAGCAACCAGGTTTGTGATGGATGTTGAGAAGTTCGCGTCATCACCAATTGCCTCTGCCAGCTCATTCAGTGTATTGAGCAGTTCAGGAGCTCCATTAGTGAGGCTCTCAATAGCAGCAGCGTTCACTGCAGCCTTACCGTCCACATACAACTTGTTGGTCAGATGCTCATCAGCAGTCGGTGCTGTAGCAGCAGAAATCAGACGAGAGAAGGAGGCTGTGCCGTCTGCACTAAATGTCGTTGCAGGTGCACTACCAATTGAAGCACCATTGGTGATGTTCACACCGTTGAGCCTCATTGCCTTTACGGAGAATCCCAGTTTTTCAGCACGAGTGCCGATGTCTGTCAGAACAAACGGGAAAGAAGGAATTGCAGGTGTGTAATCGACCCATCCGGCAGATGACTGGAATGTAGTATCGATAGTCTTATTCAAGACGATGTCACTAGGACCATCGTAAAGTTCGAAAGTATCCCCTTCATTAATTGTGATCGCTGGGAACGAAATACCACGATCAGCATTCCATCTATTTACATTTGTACTGCTGATACCAATCGTAAAGCCCGTACTGGTACTACCATTGAATACTGAAAGCAGATCTCCCAGACTATAGTCATTATGACCTTTGTAGACCTCAGCACCAGCGGTTGAATAAGTAACAGGAGCTGAACCCAGATTCAGTTCTCCACTGATGGTGCCACCAGCCAAATCAAGTTTCAGTGCGTCTGCAGCTTGGCTAGCTGATTCGGTCTGCAACTTAATCCACTGACCCGCATGTGCGTAATATCCCATTCCAGTTGAATGGACATGAGCAAACATGCCGTGATATGCAGATGCTGATGGCAGTTCTGCTTCTGTCATGTACACATTGGAGTATGTGATCTTATTAGATCCCAGATCCAAGTCGCCGGACATGACGCCACCAGCCAGATCCAGCTTCAGCGCATCTGCAGCTTGGCGATCAGCAATCTCCTGAGTCAGGTTAGTCGTGATTGTGGCATCTGCAGCTTGGCGATCAGCAATCTCTTGCGTCAGGTTTGCAGCATTAGCTGAATCTTGTGTATCGACA
>MDTB01161105.1_pt1 | contig 15937 bp, 11 predicted proteins | sample 811161 | NCBI WGS metagenome assembly MDTB01 (sample SAMN05326650, study PRJNA326480) | marine metagenome | isolation source: seawater | place: Mediterranean Sea | collected 2009 | reverse complement strand
TAACATCCGAACACGTATTATTTTTATAAAATACAGGATAATCAAGGCTAATAGTTCTAGATATGTCTCTTGTAAATCCATTTACAATAGTGCCTTGTGCATTTTTAGATATAGAAATTGTAGCATTAAGATCACCAAAATAGGCTCTGTTTTCAACTTTATTATTTACAAATATAATATTATAAGGAGAAACATTATTGTATGATTCGAGACACTTATAAATATCATTTGGGTCTTCATCTTTATTAAGAGGTCTTATTTGAATAGGTCTAACTCTACCAAACAATTTTTTACCCTCTATGTTTAATTTAAAGTTTTTTAATACACAATTTGAATACCCCATATCATTAAGTATGTCTGATAAAATACAACTATTTAAACTTAATTTTAATAAACTTAATGAATAACATTCCTCTATAAAATTTATTTTTGAAATTTTATTGGCAAGATTAAAATCATTTTCATAATTAATATCAATACTTTCTTCCAAATCTATTTCTAATAAATATGGATTAGTACCTATTCTGTTTTTACTTTTTATAAACTCTTGTTTTGTGATACCATAAAATGACATACTTTCTTTTATAGTATTATCTAAATCAACACTATTTGGAATTGAATTAATGTTATAACATGGTTCATTTTTATGCCATTTATATATTTTTTCTTTAAAAATTGTAATAACAGACGTGTGGGTTTTTTCTTTTAATATTTTTATAGATTTAATAATTGTTTCTTCTTTTAAAAAAGGACTAGTACATAAAACTTGTAAATATATATCTGATGAAATATTATTTATCTCATTTTCTAATAATTTATTTCCACATGTATTGTTACTAGATAATTTATCATCTCTAATAAAATATTTAAAGTTTTTACAATTATAATCTAAAGCCAAGTCAATAACTGATTTATTATCAGTATCTATCCATACTTCATCAATCTCTTTTATGTTAAGTAGTTTATCTAAAGTATGTATAAATAATGGTTTATCACAAAGTAATCTTGTATTTTTTGATTTTACTCTTGTTGAATGATATTTTACAGGAATTACTGCTATTACTTTCATAAGTCTTTGTTAGAAAAATTAATTTATTTTTAAACAAATAACTTAATTAATTTATATCTGATTTTTATTTTATAATTTGTTTTTAAGTTTTAATTTTATATAGATCTATTTTCATTTATTTTTTTTAATATCTAAATATTTTAATAACCACTCTAATTTGTCTAATGGCCATTGTGTTGGTGCGTCACATTTACTTTCATTCGGTCTATTATGAACTTCCATAAATATACCATCGACACCTAAAGCTATGGCCATTTTACCCATATAAGGAATCATTTCTCTTAACCCACCCGATTTAACTGTTCCATCAGCCATTTTTTGAGAAGGTTGTTGTAGGCAATGTGTAATATCCATTGATACTAAATTAGATTCGGATTTAAGCCAAATTAAATTTCGTGGATCAACAACTAGATCTTGATATCCAAAACTATTACCGCGTTCACATAATATAACTTTAGAATTACCAAAAGAAATAAGTTTTTCTTTACATTTATGCATTTGTTCTGCGGAACAAAACTGACCCTTTTTAACATGTATTATTTTCTTTGTTTCAGCAGCAGCTTTTAATAAGTCAGTTTGTCTACATAAAAAAGCAGGTATTTGTATTATATCTACAACTTCAGATATTGGTTTAGCTTGCCATGATTCATGAATATCGGTAATTATTGATATTTTTAATTCATCTTTTATTCTTTTTAAAATTCTTAATCCTTCATCAAAACCTAACCCTCTATAGGAATTTAAAGATGATCTGTTTGCTTTATCAAATGAGGTTTTAAAAACAAAATCAACATCATATTTTTCAAATATATTTTTTAACTGTTTTGCCATATTAAATGTATGTTCTTCTGATTCTATTACATTTGGACCACATAAAATGAAAAACTGTTTATTTACGTTGTTATAAATCATTTATATAATAGTTTAATAAAAAAATGTTATAATTTATTATGATTAGACTTTTATTATTTATTTTTTTGATTACATTATTTTGTTATTTAGAAATGTTTGAGAAAACTGAATCATTTAAAAATAAAAATGTGTATATAGATTATTTATCTTTAAATAAAATAGTTTTAGATGATAAGTTCTATAATATGATAAATACTAATAATTTTGTTATCATTGATGAAATTAAAACACATAATTTAACGGATATGAATATTGTAGCTAAAGGACCAACCGCAAAATATATAAAAAATGGTATTGGAATAAATCAAGCAATAATTCTTACAGATTATAAATACATTTTTGTAAATGATTTGTCTTCTTTTTTTGGTATAGAAGATAAAATTAAAAATATCAAATATATATTTTTACCTGATTATATGCATATTTTCGGTAGACCTAATAAAGAATATAAATTGGATACTATAATAAAATTTTTAAAATATTATAATTTTTCTGGTAAATTATTTATATATCAAATACAAACAACACTTAATGACTATAAATTAAATAATAAATTTATAATAAATTCTAAAACAACTACTGATGTGCCAGTACAATTATTCCCGAGATTTTTAAAATTTAACTCAATACACATTTATGGTTATAAAATGGGTCCTGGATATACTAAACATTTAGAAACAATATTAGACTATAATTATATTTTTAAAAATATAAATAAAATAGACGATGACATACTAAAAACCAAATTAACCAAACTGTTTAATTATTACAAAAATAGAAGAATTAAAATAACTTATAATAGTAGTGAACCCAATAAAACTGGAATAAATGATACTATTTATAATATTAAGGTTATAAAACATTAATTAAGTTAAAATATAAAAAAAAAAATAATTAAATATTTATAAATGAAATATTTAATTTATGGAGCAAATGGTTGGATAGGTTCAATGATGTGTTCTTTAATAGAAAAAGACGATATCGAATATTCAAAAGGCACAGTTAGAGTCAACGAAACCGAAACTTTAATTGAGGAAATAGAGTCTGTAAAACCCACACATATTATGTGCTTTATAGGACGCACTCATGGAGTTTATGAAGGTGAAAAAATAGGAACAATCGATTATCTCGAAAAACCAGGTAAATTGGTTGAAAATATTCGTGATAACCTGTTTTCTCCTTTAACACTGGCAATTTTATGTTCTCAGAGAAATATACACTTAACATATTTAGGAACAGGATGTATTTTTACACAAGAACAAGATTTAATTGCCAATTCTAATGGATATACTGAAGAATCTAAACCTGATTTTTTTGGGTCATCTTATTCAACTGTAAAAGGTTTTACCGACCAACTGATGCATTTATTTAATGATAATGTGTTAAATCTAAGAATCAGAATGCCTATTGTAAATTATACAAATCCTCGTAATTTTATAACCAAAATAACAAAATATGAAAAAATATGTTCAATACAAAATTCTATGACTTATCTACCAGAATTATTACCTATTGCTTTAGATTTATCAAATAAAAAACAAACAGGAACAATAAACCTTACAAATCCAGGAACAATAAGTCACAATGAAATTCTTGAAATGTATAAAAAATATGTAGATAAAGACTTTACATGGAGAAATTTTTCAATTGAAGAGCAATCAACGGTTTTATTATCTGCCCGTTCAAATAATAAATTGAACACAGAGAAACTAAAAGAAATATATCCGAATATTTCTTCTATTAAAAAAGCGGTATTAAAATGCTTGAAAACCTACAATAATTAATATTTAATACCTATTTATATTTGTTTATTTTGTGTAAATATACTTGTTATAAATAATTCATATTATTTAAACTTTTAGTGATAAATTTTTAATATTTTTATATATTAATAATGAGTCAATCTAAAAAACAAATTATGACCACTCTACGTTCCGGAACTAAAAAATTATCTGGAGATAAAGTAAAAACTGGTCCATGTATTTTCCCATATACATACAAAAGTAAAGAGTATAATGAATGTTTTCCAGGTAAATATGGAGATTGGTGCGCTACAGAAGTTAACGATAAAGGAAAAATGACAAAATACGCTTTTTGTAAAAAGGAAGTAGAACCAAAACCTTCTGTCAAATTACCACCCCAACCAAAAAAGGTACCTGTTAAAAGTAAGAAAGTTGCGAAACCAAAATCACCTTCACCAAAATCTAAACCCGCGGTTGAACCTAAAAAATCACAGAAGAAAAAATTTACATTTAAAGTAAAAGACCCACTACAAGACATTGATGAACAGTTTTTAATTAAGGGAGAAAAGGGTGTTAAACCAGGAATTTGGGAACTTCCTAATAGAAAATCGTTTCCAAACTGGATGTATACAAATTACAAACCATATATTGCGGTTAAAAATAGTATGAAAACTGCCGATAAATCAGAACGTTTCGCATTTTTTAAACATCAGCAATTAGTTCGTGATTATTTACAAAGTGCGTCACCTTATAGAGGATTACTTTTATATCATGGCTTAGGTGTCGGTAAAACATGTGCCTCAATTGGTATCGCAGAAGGATTTAGAAGTGATAGAAAGATTGTAATTATTTTGAATAAGAGTTTAAAAAAGAACTTTCGTGTCAATCTTATGCAGTGCGGATTTGAATATTTTAGAACAAACCAGAATTGGGTTTATGTTCCTTTAAAAAGCACTGATAGTTTATTTAAATATGCCAGATATCTTGGTATAACTCGCCAATTTTTAGATAAACATGGTGGATGTATGGTAATTGATTTTTCAAAGAAACCAAATTACGAAGAGTTAGATGATGATAAACGCGAATTTTTACAGTTACAAATAGACCATATGATTGATCAAAAATATGAGTTTATTCATCTTGATGGATTAAATAAACGCAAGTTAGAAAAAATGGTTGCCGATAAAATTTTAGACAACAAGTTACTTATTATCGACGAAGTTCATAATTTAACAAATGCTATGGCTAAAGGAAAACCTGGATTTAGAGCCCGTTATCTTAAACAATTAATAATGGAAGCAGTAAATCTTAAATGTGTATTCTTATCAGGAACACCTATGATTAATAAATTACACGAGGCGGGTCAATTATTCAACCTTCTCCGAGGATATATACACCAGTTTGTTTTAGCATTAACACCAAAAGGTAGTGATTCTCGCAAAATTGCTTCACTTGAAGATGTTCAATTTGAAATTATGTCTAGTGGATTAGTTGACCAAATTATGTTAGATAAAAGAAATAAGGTTATTACATTTACACGGGTTCCCTTAGGATTTAGAAATATAGGAGACGAAGGTGTTATAAATGACCCCTCGAACGATTTAGAACATGGTGATTTTGCTAGACTTCTTGAAGAAAAATTGGGTGAAATGGGATATCGTGTAAGAACTAATATAGAAAGACATACCGCTTTTCCCCAAGATGAAAATAAATTTTTATCATTATTTTTTGATAGTGCTAGAAATAAAATTAAAAATCCTAATTTATTTCAATCCCGTATCATGGGATTAGTATCATACTTCAAAACTAATGATAAATCGCTTCTTCCAGAAGTAACAAAAAATGAAGTTTTAAATATAGATATGAGTAAATATCAGTTTGTTAACTATAGTGAAATCAGAAAAGCGGAGATTGAACAAGATAAGCGCAATAAACGAAAAAAGGCTACAAAGAAAGAAGACGAAGCTGAAGGTGAAAAATCAAGTTATAGAGCATATTCTAGAATGCATTGCTCATTTGTTTTCCCAGAATCAATACCACGTCCTTATCCAAGTGACGAATTAACTGGTGAAGAACTGGAAGCATTTGAGGAAACTCGTGGCACCGGTGATGAAGATAATGAGATTGAAGATCCAGTTGCTGAATTCAATAAAGAGCGAAAAGCAATGATTAAACAATACGAACGTGCCAAGGATAAAACATTAAATAAATTAAATAGAGAACGTGATGACTATTTGGTAGCAAATGTCCCAGATAAACTTCCTAAATATTCACCTAAATATAATAGAATTATTGGTGAAATTCTTAAATCAACTGGTAATGTTTTTGTGTATACAGAATATCGTTCATTAGAAGGTATTTCAGTTTTCCAAGTGTGCTTAAATGCTAATGGATTTGCTCCATTTTTAATAAGAAAAACCGATGATGGTGATTATGAGCAATATTTCGAATCGGAAGAAGATCGGGATAAACCTAAATATGCTCTTTGGGGTGGAGATCCAGAACTAAGTGATGTAATTCGTAAAGTATACAATAATGAATTCTCACTTCTTCCTCCAAAACTTGTTGCGCAAATTAAAAAGTCAACAAAAACCAATTTACGAGGTGAAACAATTAAGGTTTTACTTACTACTAAGACAGGTGCCGAAGGTATTGATTTAAAAAATGTTCGTCAAGTTCATATTATTGAACCTTTCTGGAACCCAGTAAGAATTAATCAAGTTAAGGGTCGTGCCGTCCGTGTTGCTTCTCATGTAGAACTTCCTCCCGCCGAAAGAAAGGTAGAAATTACTACATATTTATCGAGTATTAAGAAAGAGGATCTTAAGAGTGATAGAATAATAAATGACGATTCGGATGGTATGTCATCAGACCAAGTTCTTTTCAACATTTCTTATAGAAAACTCCAGTTAATGGAAGACTTATTAAAATTAATAAATGGTAGTTCAATAGATTGCGCTCTTAATAGAGAAGAAACATATTCACCAGATAATAAATTCGACTGTGTTTCCTACGGAGCAGTAAAGGGTCGTGACTATGCTTCAGTCCCTGATATTGACAAAGAAGTAGTAGATTCAGAGAAAGTTAGAGTAGTTAAAAAGACTTCATGGAAACCCGTTTTTATAAAAATACCAGTTAAAGGAGAACGCTTAGAATTCGCTATGAGAAAAAGCGATTCATCTAGTAAACCAAACCTTCTTTATTCAGCAAAAGATCTAAAAGCTGGAATAGTAACAGACCCTATAGGTGAATATTTAGTTGGTTCTGATGGAAAAACAAAGATTAAATTTTATAAAAAGGGTGGTTATAGGTCTAAATCAAATAGACGTGTAAGTAATAGAAGAAGTCGCAAATTAAGACCTATAAGGAATTAAATGAAATAATAATATAGGCATCTCTATCTAAAATGAAAAATAAGTCATTTAGAGTAGTCCCTTTGAACATTACAAGTTTTCTAAAATCGGTTTTTCTTAAATTTTCATTTAAATTCCAATCATTGTATGAAACAATGTCTACATTAAGTTCCACCTTTATTTTCCTCAGAAAAGAATTTAAAAACTGAATATTTTCAGAGTTTAGATTTGTAATATTTACTTTTTGATTACTATTACCATAGTGTTTTTTCAGTCCTTCAGTAGTAACAATGAGCAACATTTCAAAATAAGTTTTTAAATCTAAAGTTTTAAATGAATTTAACATTGAATCTAAATAATCCTTTTCAATATCATCTGGTGAAAACACGAGATTGGCGATTTCATTAGCGTCTAAACTTATTTCATTTTGATTATAACCACAACTATTCATATTATGATAATTAATACATTAAATCTATAAATAGAAAATAAATAAAAGTTATTTAGAGACACCTAGATTGATATATTTAAATTGATTATCGGTTATAATAGATGATTGCTTTATATATTATTTTTGGAATATACTATGTTATAAATTTGATTATTTTTACGATTATTCATTATAAAAAAACGAATAAAAATGAATTAAATGATTCAAATTATAATAGAATGATATCACTTTTTAATGATACAAATACATCAGTTTCTGAACCTCTATTGAATGAATTTGTTTAGTAAATTTTAAATCTCATTTTATTTTATATTATGAAGAAAAATAATTTGAAAATCTTAACAATAGTTTTGATTGTTGTATTAATAGTTTTAACAATTTTAACATTTTGTATTTTAACTAAAAATTTTGGATTAATTAAGGAAACATTTTTAAGTTCAAATCATAATTGTTATCCATATACAGCGGTTTTAAATGCCAGAATATCGCATTTATCACCATCAAAGGGATGGTGTACAACTGGCGATTATCCAGAATTACAGAGTGAAGGTGAATTGTCCGATTCAGAAAAGTCTAGTGCATGCGGTGCTTCAGGAGATTATTATAGAATTAAGGGCGAAGAATCGGTAAAACTCGATTCCAAAGCTTGGTGTAAATCAGCAAATTAATTTATTTATTTATTTTATGTCTTTTCTATTCAAAACTAAAAAGAAAATTAGTGATAAACCTCCTTTGACTATAAATTATTACGATGATGGAACTCTATATATACCAAATAATACACAAAATGAAATAGTAAGGTCTATTAAATCAAGCAAATTAAAAGAAATAGAACTTTTAAATTATTCAATTAATAATTTACAAACCCAACTACTTGTTTTAAAAAAGATGAAGGGAGATGCGTCAAATAATATAGAAAACTCAAAAAGAGAACTTATCGAATCAATTAAAAAGGAAATAAATCCAGATTTACTATGTTCTATATGTTTTGAGAGAAGAGTAGACACCGTGTTAACACCATGTGGTCATACATTTTGTTTAGAGTGTTTAGGAAATACAAATGAATGTTATTCTTGTAGAGGCGCAATAGGAGGTAGACATCGTATTTATTTTGGATAGAATATTTAAATCTATAATTATCAGATAAAATTGAATATGAGATTACTTATTGATAAAATAAGTAAATTCTAGTTGAATAAAATCAAACTTTCATTGACATGACTACTTACTATTCTAACGGATTAACAGCAGATGATGAAAATCAAATATATAATAGTTTTCCTACAACTATTCTTGATGAAGATAGTCCTCGGGGCGCACAACCCAAAGATATTTCAACTCCTCTAAAGTTTCATCAACTCAATATGATTGATTATTGTAAAGGAATTGAAAAAACTAGTGATAGTCCTATTAAATGTAGAAGAACGACAGATCAAGGTGATTTTGACTACGAGATTTCAGGGAGACATGGTATTATAGGGGATATTGTAGGTAGTGGTAAAACCCTATCAGTTCTGGGACTTATTTCCGATACTAAAGGAATTCCATTAAACAATAATTCATATGACCGATATAGGGATACTATATCAGGCAATTTTAAATCGTTATGTGTTAATTATCCGCAAAAGATTATTGAAGAACTAAATACTACTTTGGTAGTGGTTCCTCATACAATTTTTAAGCAGTGGATGAATACTCTTAGTGAACAAACAACACTCAACTATTTACCAGTAAATACTTCAAAAACACTTAAAAAGGTTACTGATATGATTGATAAATGTAGGCGGGATTTTTATGGTGTAGAATCTGATGATGACGTTCCATTAGGACAACCATCCTTTCAGTGGAAAGGACAAATTCTTAATGATTACGATGTAGTTCTTGTGAGTTCAACTTTTTACACTAAATTTCTTAACTCTATTGAACCTATAAATCAGTTTAAGTTTAAGAGAATTGTTTTTGACGAAGCAGATAGTATTAAAATTTCAGGAGGGTATATGCCAGATACTTCATTTATCTGGTATGTAACTTCAACATATGGTGTGCTACTTAACCCTAATGGTATTAGATTATGGAAAAATCATAACGGCGAACTAAGTCAGCATTATTCATATTCAAATGGATTTATTTATCGTATATTTTTGAATGGTATGACAAATAAGGGATTCATCAAAAATTGTCTTCAGTCTTTTTCAAGTCATTTCAAAGAACATATTAAATACTTTGTGGTTAAGAATCGCGATGATTTTATCGGAAATGCGTTTAATCTTGAACCACCACATGAAAGGGTAATTAAATGTAAGATGCCGCTTTCATTGCGAGTTCTTTCAAATATTGTTTCAACTGAACTTTTAGCATTTATTAATGCTGGTGATATTCAAGGGGCGGTAGAAAGTTTGGATTGCGATAAGGTGAGTGAAGAGGGATTGATTTCAGCAGTCACAAAGGATTTACAAATAAAGTTGGATAATAAGATTATTGAGCTAGAGATGAAATCGAAAATGAATTGGAGCAGTGATACCGCAAAGAAAGAGTCGCTTGATAAAATTACTGGTAAGATCAATGAATTGAAGGCAAAAATTTCAAATATTAAGGATAAACTAGACGATTCAAGTCATTGTAACATTTGCTTCGATGTAGACCTTGAATGCCCTACAGTAACTCCATGTTGTAATACTAAGTTCTGCTTCGAATGTATTACAAAATGGTTAGCCGAAAAACCATCGTGTCCTTTTTGTAGGGCACCTTTGATTCCATCAAATCTTATTGTAGTTGATAAGAATTTTAAGGAGAGTGCCGCTTCTGAGAAGAAAGAGATGGAAGAAGAACTTGATAAACTAGATACTCTTAAGAAGGTTATTGAAGAGCGTCTTGCGGATAGTTCAAACCCTACAAAGATGCTAATTTTCACCGAATATTCACGCACTTTTGATAAGATGGCAGATGTTCTTGAATCTACAGGATTGAGATATTCGAAGGTTATTGGAACAACTAACACTATTAATAAGAAGGTTGAAGAATATAAAAAGACAGGAGAAGGTTCAATTGATTGTCTTCTACTTAATGCCGAATATTGTGCTAGCGGTCTTAATCTTGAGAATACTACTGATATTGTGATAACACATAAAATGTCAACGGAAAAGACAATACAGATTATTGGTAGAGGACAGCGTCCTGGTAGAGTAGGGAGACTTAATGTTTGGAAGTTGTATTATGAAACCGAGATGTAACTATGAATTAAATATTTTAAAAATACTATAATTCTATTTTTTTTTTATAGAATATATTTAATGAACAACTTATTAATTTGTGTATTTTTAATTGTTATATTAATTATCATTTTAGTAAATTTCAGAGGAGATATCAAAGAATCATTTAGTAACGACACAATTACAATGTCATGGAGTGATGCGCAGAAAAAATGTGTATGTGAAACACCTAGAGGACCGCCAGGAGAAAGTGGTCCACGTGGTAAGGAAGGACTTGACGCTTTTGAAGTGGCATTAGAGAATGAATTAAGTCAACAAGATCCAGCAGATTGGACATCCGATACTTTATCAGAATCAGACCAATTATCAGGTTGGAGAGAATCGCTTAAATGTGATAGTAATTTCGATATTGCTTTAGAAGTTGAATTAAGTAAATCTAATCCAGAAGAATGGTCAAAATATCAAAATGAAATTGACCAAAAAGAAGGTTGGTTAGAAGCAGCAGGAGCAGTTAAAGGGGATAAAGGTGATAAAGGGGATAAAGGTGATAAAGGTGATAAAGGTGATCAAGGTGAAGACGGATCAACTGCTGCTTTACCAAGTGGAGTTATAGTGGCGTTTAAAGGTTCCGGAGCTATACCTAGCGGTTGGGTTGTATGTGATGGTCAAAATAGCACACCTGATTTAAGAGGTAGATTTATATTAGGTGCTGGGCAAGCAAGGGATACTTCTGGAAATGTGACAAAAATCCATGAAGACAGTTCAGAAAGTTCTACTAATTTTAGTATTAATGATAACGGTGGTTGGGAACAACATTCATTAACTAATGAAGAAATGCCTAGACATAGACATAAGTCTCTTATGCGCGACCCAGGTAAGTGCGATTTTGCTGCGCTTTCGGCGGGGCAGAGTTGGAATAATTGTCCAAAGTTTGGTCAGCAGAGAACAGCCGAAAGCGGGGGGAGCGGGGGCGCGCCCGATGCCGAAAATTATGAAAATATAATGGTTAGAGGATGGATCGCCGAAAACATAGGCTACCCAGAAAGCGAGCTCGAGGCCGCAGGGATCAACGACCCCGGTGAACTCAACCCCCTAATCCCCGCCAAAGGGTACTATTCTGACACTAATATTTCATTGGGTTACGCTACTTGGAGAGATACAAGATATAAAGGTGGGGTGAGCAAGGGGGATGCCTGCGTTTTAGACAAAGCTAATATTTATGATAGCGAGGGCCCAGACTGCGAGGCAAATGGTGAGGCTCACAACAATATGCCTCCATACTACGCCCTCAGATACATTATGAAAACATAATTTTAAAATATTGATTTACTAAGATAATTTGATTTAACTTTTTTATTTGTTATATTTAATGAATATCCTAGTAATTTTTATAGCGTTATTACTAGCAATTGTTATTTTTTTCCTATTATATTGTCTTCAATATAAAAAACTAAACAAACAAATAGAATCATTTGAAATAAAACAAAATCAGTGTGCTGAAAATGATCAAGACCTATTTTATATAGAAATTGATAATGAAGTACAGGCATGTTTTAACTATATAGATGAATTATACTCAAGCACACAAGTTGGTATTGAATTTACTCTTTACAATTTTAATGGTAAAAAGAGTTATGCATATGTTAGAGATTTCTTAGATAATTTCTTTAATGTATCAATGGTAATTATTTTTAGAGATACATCTTTATCTGAACCACAGACTATTATAGACACTAAATTTTTACTTGTTGAATTGATTGGAACAGAATTAAAAGTAACTTATAACCATCAAGATACCAAACCTCAAGAGAAAACTTTTGCTAATATTGATGAGGCGCAGAGGTATCAACTAAAAATTATTCAGGATGTTGATTATAAAGATGTTAACGTTATATTTGATAAATATGATAAATTTAATGAAAGCGAAATGAATACGCATATATTTAAAAGAGCACCTCTTCATAGTTGTAAATTTTCTTCGGATAACGATTTTTATATTGGATGTAATAGACAAAAAAAGAATTATATCAAAGCATTTATAGGAGATATTTCATTTGATTTTGATAAATCCGAATTTGACAAATACGATATTCCACAAATAACATTACCTTCAAATTTAGAATGCGATCCTTTATATGAAGAACAACCTTTACCTACACTAGCTAAAGAAGTTCCAACAGAACCAGCACTACCACCATTTAATTCATTAGAAAACTTTGTTTCGATTGATATAGGTAATCAATTTAAAGATTTAAAAGTAAAATATTTTGATTCTCAATTAGAAGACCATTTAGTAACGTTAAGTAATTCGTATATTTCACAAATTAGAAACTATTTTAGAAGATTAAGTTCAAAAGAAGAAATATTTACAAATGTTCAGAATATTTTAATAGAGAAAAACAACGGATTCTTTGATGGATACGATAATCTTAGAAACAATGAAGACCCAAATATGTATTATTTATTTAGTTTAAATAATGATAAAAATGTTAATATTTTAAGCAAATTTGCCTTTCTAGATTTGGAATTTGTTAAAGAATGTTTTACCCTTTATAAGGAGTGTCATATATTTATCTATGGCGAACGTGTATCAGATGTATCCTATTTCAGATTTTTAAATATAAAAAAACCAAGATTTTTTATAGTTTATAAAAATGATACCGAAAATACTTATCAATTTGAACAAATAAAAATAAATTTAAACATGCTTTATAAAATTCAAAAAGATTATTTGCTTTTCTTGATAACAAAAGTTGATAGTAGTAATAGTATTGAAAATTATATAGAATTTGTAGATTCTTTGAAAACATATGAATCACTAACAGAAAATCATATTAAATCAGATAGCATAGCGAAAATTCCTTACAATCTTAATATTTTTAGATTATATGACTCGAGAATTAATTTTACCTCTATAACAATAAGTATATTTACAAATACAATGTTAAAAGACATTTTTTACGTTAAATATAAGAGCGATAGTGAAGTAACAATTTGTGAATTTGTTCCTAGTGGTGAAACCAAATTTGAATGTATTCAAGATTGTAATAATAGTGATTATCATAATTGTAAAGAATCGGATTGTAAAGATTTATGTAATAATTGTCAGAATTCAGAATGTAAATGGAATGTTGTTAATATTGAAAGACAGAAAATGTTTGTTCCAGGTTCTATAAAGGTAAAAGGATTTTCCGGTGATGGTAAAGTTAAATTAACTTGGATTAAACCTATTTCAAATTATAAATTAGAGGGGTATTTTATTATTGTTGAAAATGAGGTAAAACAAAATAGATTTGATATGTATGTATACGAGGGTGAGGAAGAAATGGTAGAATTTGTAATATCTAATCTTGAAAATAGTTTACCACATAGTTTTTATGTGTTTTCTAAAAACTCTCAAGGCGTTAGTGAACCTTCAAATAGAGTTACACTTATACCCGAAAAAAATAAGATGTTAGATATGGAAAATGTTTCCAAAAATTCATTTTCGGATTCTCTTCAAAATTATTATAAAACATTAGATTTAGATGATGATGAATTAGTTAATGTAGATAAACAAATAAGAAATATGGACTACTTAATGGAAACAAATAGTTTAAAAGAAATATTGGTAGATAAGATAGTAACATCTAAAATTAATAATCTTAATGTAAATATTTTTTAAAATTCTTTCTTTAGTTATATTAATATGAATAAAACAAACTTTTTGTTTATATCTATAATAATTTTGGCATTAATCTTCTTAGTGGGTTATATATTTTTAAACAAGAAATGCGTTAAAGAAACCTTTTCATCATTTCCATTTACAGATTCTGAACTATCAAAGTTAGATTGGTTCCAGATTGGAGAAGATATTATTGGTGAAGGGTTAGGAGATCGGTTTGGATCTTCAGTATCAATGAATTCAGATGGAAGTATTGTTGCTATAGGTGCTCCATATAATAGTGATAACAAAGGACATGTTATAGTATATGAATATGATGGTTCTCAATGGGAACAAATGGGTGAAGATATTAAAGTCACCACGAGTGATCAAATGTTCGGTGATTCCGTATCATTAAGTTCAGATGGACTCACTGTTGCTATAGGAGGGTATGGGTTTAGAAAGGCTGGTTTGGTTAGTGTTCATACATGGAATGGAACTAGTTGGAATAAAAAGGGTCAAGACCTTACAAACAATGAAAATGGTGGTATTGTTTCTTTAAGTGAAGATGGAAATATTGTAGCAATAGGAGATGAGTATTATGATGGCAGCGGACATGTTATAGTTTATGAATATAGGGGTTCTCAATGGACACAATTAGGTGAAAATATAAATGGCGCATCAGGTGATCATAGTGGTCATTCTGTTTCTTTGAGTTCAAATGGGCAAATTGTAGCAATAGGAGCACGTCTTAGAAACGCTACTGGACCAAATCGCGGTTGTGTTAGAGTTTATGAATATAAAGGTTCTCAATGGGAAAAATTGGGAAGCGATATAAATGGCGCAACAGTCCGTGATCAATTTGGTGATGCTGTCTCTTTAAGTTCAAATGGGAAAATTGTAGCAATAGGTTCTAAATTTCATAATACGAATCGTGGTCATGTTAGAGTATATAAATATAATGGTTCTCAATGGACACAATTGGGTGTAGATATTGATGGTAAAAATAAAAGTGGGGAATCTGTTTCTTTAAGTTCAGATGGAAATATACTTGCTATAGGTGCTACGGGGTCGAAAGGACATGTTAAAGTTTATAAATGGGATGGAACTCAATGGACACAATTAGGTGAAGATTTAGTCGGACAAACAAGGAACGGTCAGTTTGGTTGTGCTGTCTCTTTAAGTTCAGATGGAAGTAAAGTGGTTATAGGTGAAAAATATTATGATAATATGACTGCTAGTGATATTGGTAATGTTAGCGTATTCGAAATTAAAGAAAAACCTGACCCTACAACTACCCCAGTTCCCACCACTACTCCAGTTCCCACCACTACTCCAGTTCCCACCACTACTCCAGTTCCTACAACTACTCCTATGCCTACTACTACTCCTCCTATGCCTACTACTACTCCAGTTCCTACTACTACTCCAGTTCCTACAACTACTCCAGTTCCAACAAGCACTTCTACTCGGACACAACAAGAAGCAGCACAACAAGAAGCAGCACAACAAGAAGCAGCACAACAAGAAGCAGCACTATCAGCAGCACTATCAGCAG
>MDTB01232854.1_pt1 | contig 15938 bp, 17 predicted proteins | sample 811161 | NCBI WGS metagenome assembly MDTB01 (sample SAMN05326650, study PRJNA326480) | marine metagenome | isolation source: seawater | place: Mediterranean Sea | collected 2009 | reverse complement strand
GGGTCGTGGTTTTCAACTAATACAGCAATGGATTCATCTTCACCAAAATATTTTCGTGCAAGTTGATAGGAGCCAGAATTTAAATCTTGAGTAAGTGCTAACGCATCAACAGATACATCAAACTTAACACGTTGATTAAAATAACATGCAATAATGGTTACAAGGAGTGTGAGACCAATTATTAAACCACTGTATTTACGAAAAGACATGATTTGAATATAGTCTAAAATCCCTTATTTGACGTTTAAATTAATCTAAAAATTTAATTGCTTGCATAGTTGCTTTTAAATTAGATTCAAATGCAAAAGGTTGACGGGTCAAATCAGAGGTATTGATCCATTTATAATCTTGATGTTCTTCACTTAAAGTCAGTTCTGGAACGTCTGAAAGTTTGACTAGAAAACAACGTTCTTGAACCTGTTTGAGTCGAGGGTGATCGTAATACACAGTAAAACAAATATCGATTAACAAGTTACTTGGAATGTGTATTCCTGTTTCCTCAAATAATTCCCGGCTAGCTGCGTGTAAAAAAGACTCATGATGCTCTACAGAACCAGTAATATTTTGCCAAAAACCACCTCTTGAAGGGCTCACTTGTAGTATCAGCCATTGCATTGTTGTTTCTACATACAAGATTACTTGAACTTTTCGGTGCATCAATATTTGAAACCTATCTTCGTTTAACGATATAATTATAGCGCTTATACACAGTTTAAGATATTTTTTAACAAAGGAATTATTTATGAAAAAAACAATTGCGATTACGGGTGCTAGCGGACAAATAGGATATGCGCTCACGTTTCAGCTAATGCATGTTTTAAAAGAGGATACCATTCGTCTTCACCTGATCGATTTACCAAATTGTCAAAATGCATTGGAAGCTTTGAAAATGGAAGTAGAAGATTGTGGCTTTAAGAATCTTGACTCTGTAATGATTACAACCGATTTAGCAGAGGGTTTTAAAAATGTTGATTGGGCTTTATTGGTCGGTTCAATGCCAAGAAAAGAGGGGATGGAACGTTCAGATCTTTTAAAGCTAAATGGTGCAATATTTAAAAAACAAGGTGAAATGATCAATGAACATGCAAGGCCAACAGTGAAAGTACTTGTCATTGGTAATCCATGCAATACCAATGCGTTAATTGCTTCTAAACATGCTCCTAATATTCCTGATGAGCAGTTTTTTGCATTGACCATGTTAGATCAGTTACGCGCTGAAGCACAATTAGCCATTAAAGCAAACATTCCAGTCAGTGATATTTCTGATATGATCATTTTTGGTAATCATTCCGCAACTCAATTTCCAGCATACCCATTAGCAGAGATAGATGGAAAGAAAGCCACGGATGTCATCAATGATTTAGAGTGGTTTAAAAGTGAATTCGTGCCAACGATTCAAAAAAGAGGGGCGACAGTCATAAAAACCCGAGGTGCTTCAAGTGCAGCATCTGCAGCTAATGCGATTTGCGAAACCATACGATGTGTTGATCATTCAACAGGTGAGGCCTTCTCACTAGGTGTGATTTCAAATGGAGAATACGGTGCTCATCCTGGACTGATCGTGTCATACCCATGCATTTCAGTGAATGGGAAGATTACTGTGCAAGATCAGTGGCCAATTGATGATCAATCAAAAAAGTATTTAGAACTCACATTTGATGAACTTAAAAAAGAGCATGATCAAGTGGAATCAATGGGACTTTTAGGCAGTTAAGTTCATTCATGCAAATCTCTTTTGCCAATTATTTTAATGTATTCTCACAATGGAAGTACAAAATCTATTGGATTGCTGGAGATGACGACGGTGTGATGGACGTCGATGCGCGACTACAAGCAATGATCGTTCAGTCAGGCTCAAAGGTTAAACGCCTTCAGATTGCCACCCAAAAAGATCTTTCTCTATTGAGAGAATCTTTGTGTTCAAATGATCTTTTTGGGCTGGATGAAACTCTTTGGCTTATTTGCTCTAAAGCTATGATTAAAAGCATCCTTGAATGGATGATGAACAATCGTGAGCTCTTAACAAAGATGGTAATATTTAGTCCAAAATTATCAACGGATCAGAAAAAAAACCAACTATTCCAGAATCCTGATATTGCGTTATATCATATTTGGCCATTGACTACTCAGCAAGTAGGTCAGTGGTGGCGTCAAGCATGTCAAAGTTGTAAATTAAATGTGCCGTCTGACATTTCCAAGCAGGCTTTGATGCAATCGGGATTCAGAGTTGACCGTTTAAAAAGTTACTTGGATCGTTGGAAATTACTTTTTCCTGAAGGGGGTACGGTTGATCGTATTGATACTGTTGCCAATGAACCAACCCAGCATCACTACCAATGGGCTGCAGCATGGTTAAAAGGACTGAATGTGAACCATTTTCTTAATGATGCTCAAATTGATAAGAGCTTTTTCGCACTAAGGTATTATGTTGATGAACTTGTGAGCTTTGATTTTTACAAAAATTTAAAAATGCCACAATCCGACATAAATAAAAAACTGCGTTGGTGGCCACAAAAATCAAAAGACATGATGTTGATTTATGAAAAACATTCAAGTAAATCTTTACATCAACTGGCTTTTAGAATCATGACAATTGATTTATGTCGTATTGGCCAATTACCGTTGAATTACCACCATACCTTTAAAACACTCATTCACCATCAGTCGATTTATGACGAATTAATTCCTTGCGAAGTACATTAAACAACCAGGCGATATACTTTAAATCTTGTACTATTTATCTTATGATGAATCATTATATTTCATGAAAAGGAATATACGACATATATTGGAGGATTAGCATGTCAAAAATTCGTTTATTCATTTTAAGTTACCTTTCCATGGGTGTCTCTTTTGCAGAACTAGTGCTCTATGATGGTCCTAGTCAAAATGCTAAGAATCTTGGAACAATTACCCCAAAAAAGATTACGGTATTAACAGGTGAATACATTAAAGTAAAAGATAATGAGTCAGGTAAAGTTGGATGGGTTGAAAAAATAGCGTTAGAAAAATTTGTTAAGGCTCAATTTAACTTAGAAAATTATTTAGATACAGAAAACATTAGTTATCAGGGTTATGATTTCTCAGTGAAATCTGATCATGCTACACATCAGGAATCAAGAATTGAAAGCAATCAAACCATGGTTCATGCAGATAAGTTTAAAAATCAATTTAAGAAATTATCTGAATCTATGGAGTTAATTGAAAAAAGTTTAGATGAGCTATTTGATTGAGTCTAGCGATTTTCTGTTGCAAAGCCTGCATGAGATGGTGGTTTAATTCTTATTGTTAAATTTCTATCTAATTGTGTTAGCAGTGCCATGGATGGAATGGTAATGATTGCACTTGTGAAGAAAAGAGTTTCCCAGCCAAAATTATCGACAATATAGCCTGCAATGGGAGCAAAAAATATTCCGCTTGTTCCGGTGAGTAATGAGAATAGTGAAAGCTGCGTGGCGCTTAAATTCTCATTAACTTGTGAAGCGTAGAATGCGAACAATGTCGTGGTGATAATGCCTCTTGAAATATTATCGATTAAAGTAATCAATACAATGAAAGGTACGTTTGGGAGCGGCGTGTAGCATAGCCATAAATACAATAATGCGGATGATGCATGAATTAATAAGCCAATGATTAAGGTATGTTTATAATGAAGCATCTGAATTAAGCGAAGCGCAATTGCAAGTCCTATGAGATTGGCAATAATTCCAATGACTTTAGTGATAACACCTACATTGGTAAGAGATAGGGCTAAAAATCTCAACATAAATACTGGTAGTAAATTATGCTCAAGTGCTTCGTTTACCTTGACTAATATTAAAAAGAGTATAAGGACCCAATGGCCGTGTTGCTTGATGTGGTACCAGGATTTTTTCATCGTCGAAATATAGTTTAAATCTTCGGAGTCATTGACGTGATCGATATGTGGTGCAAAACACATGACAATTCCAAGTAACGTGATGATAATACTTGAGATTGTATACACGAAGTACCAACTGAAATGATCAGCTAGAATGAGCGTAAATCCCCCAGTAATGATTTTTCCAAGGCGATACCCAACTTCAGTGAAACCGGCAAATGTATTGATTTGTTTGCCTTTGATAAATCGCACCCAATAACCATCTAAAGCTAACGTGATACATGAGCCAAAGAACGCTACGATGCATGCAACGAAAATCGTCTGCTTAGTTTGAGACAATGGATCAAAGTGTCCAAGTACATACAGCATTATACCCATAGAAAAATGAGCTATTATTGCCCACCCTTTGATGGATTTATATCCAGGAGGAACGAAATGGTCAAAGAAGGGACCCCATATAAATTTAAGAAGATAGGAGATATTAACTAAACTAAGCCAGCCAATTACGACAATAGAAACGTTCGAATTGGTGAACCATGCCTTCAAGGTGGACGCAGTTAGAATGTACGGAGTGCCGCAACAAAGCCCTATCAGGAATGACCAAATGTATTCCCGCTTTTGTGAGAATAATACGATATTTTTAGTATTTACTTCCAAAGTGTACTCAAAAGATTTACTATTAATACTAACAAATAAAGGTAAGTAGGTAAAGTGTTAGTAAATATATTTAAGTCATTCTATTGTGGTATTTCGGTTTGGAAGGCATTATTTAAGTTCCGTAAAACTCGCCCATACATCACAGTGTATGGAAGTGCGAAACTCACTAGTAAGCATGCGTATTATAAACAAGGTGTAGAACTTGGAGAAAAAATCGCCCACGCAGGATTATATGTAATGACAGGCGGTGGGCCAGGTTTAATGGAGGCAGTAAATAAGGGAGCTTATACTGTTCGAAAAGAATCCTCTTATGGATGCTGTATGCCATTTATTAGAGAAAACAGTAATCGATATTTACACGTAAGGCATTCAACGCGTTACTTTTTTGTTAGAAAAATGATCTTTACGTATAAAGCGAAGGCATTTATTGCACTACCAGGTGGGTTTGGTACTCTTGATGAATTGTTTGAAATGGCAACACTAATCATGACAAATAAACTTCCAAAAATTCCAATCATATTACTGAATAAAGAATTTTGGGAGCCTATCTTAGATTTGATTAGCAACCAGTTGTTAGAAAAAGGTTTGATAAAACAAAACGATTTTAAAACACTCCAAATGGTTGACAGTGTTGAAGAGGCAATTGAAATTATTGAACAAAAATCTCCTAAGTTATGAGAGGAATCTTAGAACCTAGAGAGATTATTTATACATCAGCTAACTTCATTACTTTTCTCAGGGCGCTATCAGCATTCCCAATTGTAATTGCAATTCAACATAAAAGCGTATGGATTTACCCGTTAATTATTTTTGGTATATTATCAGACATGGTGGATGGATATTTAGCCAGAAGAAATAATATGGTGTCTAGGCTAGGGTGTATCTTGGATCCAACTGCGGATTTTTTAGTAGTGATGGCAGTAATGAGCTATTTTTACGTGCACAATCTAATAAATCCTGTTGTGTGGTGGTTTATGGTGTGTCGTTATTTTTTGATCGGTAGTGCTGCTTGGCTTCTTTGGTTAAAATACAACATCATTTCAAAAGCGAATCAATTTGGGAAAATTTCTATAGTCTTTACTGTTTTCTACGGAATAACTCTAATTTTTGATATGTCAGTGGTATATCAAAACGTATCGATGACATTTATGTTAGTGACACAAATTGTCAGTTGCTGGTTTTACCTAGCAAGCTTCATTAACACATGCCACTCACAAGAGTTCATTCATAACGATGAAATTGGTTGATTCATATGACAATTTAGTCTTATCCAATCAATTAGTTGATAACCTCCCTCAGCGCCAAATCATTCAAACCTTAGATTCTTATTTTAATACTTGGTTTATTCCGAGATGTCCTTTAATTTACATGTGGGGTACTGTTGGATCCGGCAAGACATTATGTATGGATTTAGTATATAAATCATATAAGGGGCCTAAAGAACGTTTTCATTACAGTGATTGGGTTGCAAAAGCCTCTGTCCTTACAATGAGTAAAATAAGTCGTCATTATACTTGGGAAGATTATGTGAATGAGACATTTAAAAAAGGCTCTCTAGTATGTATTGATGAGTGGGCAATTGAGGATATTACTCAAGCTATTATTTGGCAAACATTGATCCCACTATTTATGAAAAATAAAATATATGTTTTGCTAACTACAAATGTTGCGCCTAATGATATTTATAAAGATGGTCTTGGAAGAAATCATATTTTAGATTTAATTGATTTGGTTTCTAAGAAAGCATTGATTCTAAATTTATCCCAATCATTCGATTTTCGTAAAAAAGGACATTTAGCAGCAGGGACATTTAAGCGAGTTCATTTTTTACATGAGATCAGTAAAGTAGTATCTTCTTCAAAACTTGAGGAGGGACAACTTCCCTTAAAATCATCGAATAAAGATATTATATGGCTTGATTTTTTAACAGCCATTACGCCGCCAATGTGGCGTCATGATTATATGAAATGGTCACAAGATTTTGAGTATATATTCATTGAAGGTGTTACTGAAATCGCAAATAACAAAAACCTCATTGCAAATTGGACACGATTAGTTGATGTGCTTTATGATCAAAATAAATGCGTATTTATGACGTACAAGGGAAACTTAAGTCATATACTAGAGCAACGAAAAATTCCTAAGCGCACGATCTCGCGAATGCAGTCTTGGATCTTCCATCAAGAAAAATTCTACGATCACTACATTAACCAGAAATAAGCCATTTTAATTATTTGAACATATGCTATATAGTGTATCTGTAGGAGTGATTGCATATGATGGACCAAATCTTTTCGTTCGAACTAAAAAAATTAAATGATAAAAGGCCACGTCTTCAGTGTTTATTTAGATTAATAACCTTTATTCCATTTGGATTGATTGATTGTCTATTTTCACTTAGCTTTGAATACATCATTCCAGTCTTAGTATTTAGTATTTTGGTTTTTAAAGAATATCCTGTATTTATTTTTGAATATTTAGAGGGTTATTTAAAATATCATATGAAATTTATAGCTTTCCTATTTCTAATTACGGATGAATACCCAGCATTTTCAAAGCCCTCAAGTGTCACATTTAAACTGAGTCCACTAACGCCTTTGAATCCTTATAAACCGTTATACAAATGGTTTTTCATTTTACCTCATTTATTATTACTTATGGCATTAATGATTGTATTATTTGCTGTATTGATTTTTTCGTGGCTGTCTATTTTAATTACAGGTCGCCAACCTAGAATATGTTTCACATTCGTGAAGAATTATTACGAATGGTTCCTTCATGTGTTTTGTTACGGAATATATATGGTGACAGATCAATATCCATCAATTCGGTTTTTTTCTTTGTTCAGGGGCTAGGCTTAAAATTAACGGTAACTTTTTCACCTAACTCATCTGGTGCCCACGGTCTAGTATATTTTAAGATGATATGACCACTCTTCCAATTGTTTTCAGGTTTTAAACTAATCGTAATCTTCTCATAGCCTGCTGAACCAACTGCTTTGTTATGGCTTTCATCATTAATATATTCCATAGAATCAACGTGAACGGAATCAGATTGATCAATGATTAACCATTGGTACCCAGTTGAGCGATTACTCTCAATTGATAGAGTTACTCGGTTTTCCTTAACAAGTACTATTTCAGGCGATACTTGATCAGGATTTAGTACTATAATGTCTTCTGCGATACACGCTGAAACGACTATTAAATATATTAACTTGATTGTCCTAAACATAACCCAAGTATTATGTTTAAACTTTTTAATGTCAAATTATTTATTTTAATGTTTTCTTAAGGTTGAGATTGCTAAAATTATGTTGTATTAATTAGTTTTACTGCGTTGGAGATGTAGAAGAGTGCAAATAGATAATCGTAAATTATTGCATTGGTGTATAGGATTATTATGTGTTGTTTTTCAATACAGTTTTAATATGGTTTCGTCCTGTTTTATTTTAGACATGGCAAATGATTTTGGAATAGGTCATGGGGCTGCTGGACTTATATTATCCATATCTCTTTTATGTCATGGTGTTTTACAAATACCAGCAGGTTCATTGATTATGAAAGTTGGTGTAAGAAGGTTTTTAGTTGCTAGTTTTTTCTTTTTTGCAGTTATTTCCTTTTCGGTAGTCAATAGCTCCTCTATAATCGTTTTTCTCATCTCTAGATTGTTGCTTGGAACATTCGTAAGTGGTTTTTTTGTATCCTACACAACCATTACCCGACAAACGATGCCAATTCATATTTTTGGCGCATTACTTATTTTTTCCGAGACCGTTATAATGGTTTCTGAGATATTTTTTAATTACTCCTTAGTTTCTTTTCACATTCTCAGCTGGAAAAATATAATGTTTGGTTACGGTGTGAGTGCTTTAATCATGGCTGTCGTGTCGTTCTATGGCCTTAAAGGTGATCAATTCAAAGCCTCTAAACCCAACAACCTTCAATTACCTATTTTAAGGTTCCTAAAAACAATGGGAAAAGACAAAGAGTTGGTTGGTAGAAGTTTACTTGGAGGCTCGTTATTTTTATTAATGCCGATCATTTATGGATTATGGTGGCCAGCTTTTTTATCCATTGGACGAAATATCTCATTAGGGGAGGCCATTCTTCAAACACAATGGATGGCTGTTGGGATTGTCATCGGGAATATTTACGTTAGTTCATTAGAGCCAAAGAAACAAAACTCTAATGGTCTTTTTATTTTGACAAACGTAGTATCTATTCCGCTTTTATTTTTGATGGTATTGTTCCCTAACCAGCCACTTTGGAGCTTGGATTTAATGATGTTGTTTTTAGGTTTTTGTTGTAGTGTTGGTATGGTCGCATTTACAATTGTTGTTTCAAGAGATTATCCAAACGAGTTGGCAATAGGTTTTATAAACGGAATAATGTATTTTTTAATGCCATTCATACAATTGTGGATATCCATCGTAATGGACAGCAATTTCAAAATATCATTTTTTCATGCGCCGATGTTTGATATACAAATGGGTCTATTAGTCTGTCCTTTAATGCAACTTATAACTTTGTTCATTAGTTGCTATCTTATATATCAAGTGAAAAAAGAAAAAATGTTCATTTAACGATATTGTTTATTGTTTTCATCCTATTTAAAGTGATCAAAAATAGGGGATACAATGAACCGAATCGTACAAATATTTATTAAACTATGGCTTCGCATTTTTGCATTTTGTTTCATGCATTCAAAAGAGGATCTAGTTACGTTAGTAAAAAAGTGCTGGACTGAGGTTTTTTTTGATAAAAAAGAAAATCATCATCTTCTCCATCAGCTTAATACTTTCAGATACATTAAGAAGTTGATGGTTCAATATAACATTGATTCATTTGCTGAAATTGAATTAGCTCAAATTAGTCATCAGATTTCAATGGTTGAAAGTTTTTTAACGAATAGGATCTATGAAATTAGTTTATCTTACAATCTATTCGATGATCCGATATGTGACGAAAAGCGCTTAAGAGAAAGTTCCCACTTATTGTCTTATACCATTAATTTACAAATACCACTAGAAAATAGAAGCATTTGTTTTGAGGTCAGTAATGGTCAAATTATAAATAAAAACCCTGTTTTTTTTGATTTACAATTAAAGGATACATTTAAAATATGTTCGAATAAAATACAATGGAAAATTCTAGGGTGTATCATTCAATCCAATAGAGTTACAAAGATTCTAAATGAATCATCTCCCAAAATAATACAGCTTTACAGATCCTATAATGAGTTAAATGAATTATTTGAATACATAGTATCAAAAATAGAGGCTGATAAAAATAAACTATGGTTTTTTCAAGGAAGCAAAAAAGAAGGATTTAATAAGTTATTGAAATCCATTCATAGAAAGTCATTTTATTTAGACAAAGCATTTGCAGATGAACTTTACCATTTAGACGTTGAATGGTTAAGCTATTTAAAACAAAAGAAATATCAAGATTCACTTAAGGGATTATGGTTAGACCTAAAGGATGGTGCTGAATATCTTAATTGGATGAATCATAAAGTTAATGCTATGTGTCAAATTGCTTTCAATGACCCCGTAAGATTGACATATTTTGATTTTATAGGGCATCAAGATCAAGCTGAATTATTCGAATTCAACAAAATTAATCGTTTAATTCAAAGTATAATTTCAAAAAATCATGAATTAGATTCATTAGACCACTTACTTAAACGAGTTGATCTAACAATTTTAATGACTAACAATGTTCGATACATTACAAGCTATAATCCGGACAACTTTGATGAAACGCTTATTTTTATTCAAAAAGTAATTTGTGTCATTTTTTGGAGAGGAGATACTTTAGGGCCATGGAGCAGGGAGGTGAATCACAAAGATATTCTTGATTTAAAGCATCGTATAACTGCAGCTAAAGGAAGTCTTCTGATGCGTTGGAAAGTATATAAAGATATTATTTTTTATGTTTCTCGAGAAGAATACCATGGAAATTATTCAGATAGTGATATGTTCAATTTATTTTTCAATATCAATGAATCAGAAATTTCAGAATTATGGCTATGGTACTCTGATCTATTCCAACTAGGTATTTGGTTTTGGGTGGATCGATTATTAATGTATTCTATTCCATTAAAAAAAGATGATGCATTTGTGTTAAATGAATTAGACTTGCACTTTAAAGGAATGTTAAAGAACATTTTACTTGAATCATGCTTGGATAAATGTATTTGGAATGACGTCTTATGTTTCTTTCATTATGAAAATAATTTTTCTCTAATTAATCTTGTAACCAAAATAATACAAAAAGAAGTGATGCAAAATATGATCTCTTTACCCTTAGAAAACATTCCGTACGATATTTTAAGCAAGTCGATCATTCAGGCTAAAGATACATTAATTGATTACTTTTCATCATTTACACTTCATGCAAACAATATTTCTCAAGCAAAAAAAATAGCACAAATTTATCAGTTAAATATTTTGACGTGGCCACAGGAGTTAAATGTTCATCTTGTAAAAATTAATACAAAATTAGAAATGTTTCAATTAATGCTCCAAAGAAATATGAATCACGAATTATCGATTTATGATTTGGTATTACTTTTCAATAAAATATTTCAAAAGTCCAAGGATTCGCTATGCCCAAATAGTTTTATTTATATTAACAATGAAATTTCTGAATCATTTCAGTTTGCGATTTGTAATAATCAGATTGAGCAGTGGTTGAGTTATTGGTTAAGTCATCATGTTTCAACGCCATGGGATTTGGTATTTAATGAAACTATAGACGCACTGGTTCGACGTAAATCTGAAGTATTGTATTGGTGTAATCATATCGCTGAGGATCTTCATTCAGCGCTTAATCAATCCTTGCAAAACATTAGAATAAACCCCTTGATTGTTGCAATGATTTATTATCAATTGTTTCCTAAAAAAGTACTAGACCAATTACATGTATTATTTTTTGAAAATAAAGAGTTTTTTAACGCAAGTTCTCAATTGAAACGTACTGTTCATCAATTGTCATTTCACAATGGGCAGTCCATTTCATTATGGGATAATTTAGAAACCTATAAACTTCAGGAGGAAAAAGAATGTATAATGTCCATGAGTACAAACAAGAGTTAAACGATATATTAAAACACTATGAGCAACGATCAGTTGATGGAAAATCTAAGGTCAATATTCATAGGATAAAAGATTTAAGAAATATACGATCAATTATTAGCACAGAAAATACCATTCCTATCTTAAATCTAAAATTAAAAGATTATTTAGCAGTAATGAAGAATAAATGGGATTTTTGGACGTTTTATCTTACTCAAGTAAGTTATAGCTATCTCAAAAGTGCATTGTTAGATTTTATTCATTATCAGGAGAAGGTGCTCTTATTAGAGGATACATTAAAGACAACTTCACGACTAAAAAAAGAATGTGAAACCATTGTGGGTGACCAAAGAGAAATCATTGAATCCTTGATTGAAGAACATAAAAAAACACTGAGTCACGTGGTCGATAAAATTGAAAAAAATCGATTTGCAAAAGATGTACATTGCGAGATAGATGAAAACGTGTATAAACAATCTATTGAATTTTTAATAAAATAGGTCAATTTCTTAACGATGATTCTTCTACGAGACTTTTTAACTCTTCCTCTTTTGTTGTCAGACCTTGATAGTAGTCTTGGAAGAGGCCTGAATTTAATTTTCTTTCGTCCACAATTTGTTCATTTGTTTTGGGTGCTCTTATGTTGCGTTTTGGAATTTTATCTTGATATGTTGCATCGATACAATATATTGAGCAGATAGACACAATACCAAAAAATATTCTTGCAGGCAGTAATAGTGTATGTATTAAAAGTTTGAAAATATCATATAGTACTTGAAATAAATCAATCATTAAATAATAGATGGCTAATTTTTTTTTGTAATCTTCACAAATATCATATGTGCCGTAATAAATACTACTAAAGTAAAGTACATTATCTTTTTCAAGAACATTTCTAGAAATAGTCATTTTTGCATTTGGCTCAGAGTAACAACAAATTTCATAACAAACGATAGCATTTTGAATATTAAAGAATGTTCTAAGAAAAAAATCGATACATTGTAAGGAAACATCGTATAATTCAATCAGTAACATGGTAATGACTTCTATGAAGATATAAAGTACATCTTTTACTTCAAATTCATCGGTTTCATTATGGAATTTTGGTGTAAAAGTGCCGTAGATCGAGCTATCGCACAATACATCATGATGAAATATAGAGCCACGCATCAGAGTGTTAGACAGTAAAAATTCGTTGTTTGTTGTCATTTCATTCTCTTTGATATCGATTATTGCCAATATTATGGTAACATGGTCACATACTCTGTCAATATATTAACTTAAAGGCTGTTTATGAAACGTATTGCAATAGTTGCTACTGGAGATGAAGTTGTAAGTGGTGACATTCTAAATAGAAACACTCAGGAAATAGCTTCGTTATTGGAATCCGATCGAATGATTGTGAAAACCCATTTATCGGTGCGTGATGATTTGGGAGAGATCATTCACTCAATTGAATGGTTGATGCAACAACATGAAGCAATTATCCTTACAGGTGGTCTAGGGCCGACAATTGATGATTTAACAGCTCAAGCAATTTCTGAGCTAACCAATATGCCTTTGGAGTTCCATGAGCACGTTTGGGAGTTTATTCAAAAAGTTTACCAGGATTGGAATAAAATCTGTATGCCAATTAATAAAAAACAAGCTTTTTTCCCAAAAAATGCACAATTGATAGAAAATAATGTTGGAACCGCATTTGGTTTTTATATACGTTTCAAAGAAAAGGCAATTTTTGTTCTCCCAGGACCACCAAAAGAATGCATGCCAATGTTAAAAAAAGTGGTTATTCCACAGCTAAGATCAGAAGGTTTTTCGTGTGCAAAATATCGACATACATGGTTTGTGTTGGGAGTAGGCGAAAGTGCTGTTGCTGAAAAGTTAGAACCCGTCTGTAAATCTCAGAAGTTATCATTGTCATTTCGAACAGGTTTTCCATATGTTGAAGTGAAAATTTTTACCGATCATGCCACTTTTGACGATCATCTGATTGTTGATGCGTTGCAGGGATGGATTTATAACAGAGAATATATGGGCTTCTCAAAATTATTTTTTAGTGATATTAAAAAGCTTCAACATTCTATTTCATTTCAAGTAGATGAAAAAGATCATTGGATGTTACAATGGCTACCTGAATGGAATGTATTTAATGGTGATGACAAAATTACTTTATCATCCGATGAGAATAAAGTTTCATTTTCTAGAAATAATCAAATTGTTGAGTATCAACTATCCAATAATAAAACAAATGAGGCAGCTCAGGAATTCTTGATGGAATGGGTTTGTTATCACTGTTTAAATGCTATTTAGAGCATCAAGTTAACGTAAAGCAAGAAATATAAAGTGATTATGACGCCGGACTTTCAATAACGATTCACCATTAGATTGTTTCTTCAATCGGTCCATCAAGCTTTTAAGTGAGTTCACTGGTTGATGATCGATTTCAAGTATTAAATCCTGAGGTAATAAACCAGTTAAGAACGCAGGCGACCCTTCGTTTACATTGATTACATATAACCCTTTAATGATACCAGTGTTGTCCAATTGCTCATATTCAATAAGTTCAGCACCATCTATACCGTTTGAGAGTACAGGTTTAGCTTCAGAAGGATCAGATAATTCTACAGTTTTTGTTTGTGTTTCCTTTCCACGGATCAAAGTCAATGATAACTTGTTTCCTTTTTTTACGGTACCTACCAATGCTCTTAGTTGATTACTTGTTGAAATCTTAGTGTCGTTAAATGAAGTAATTATGTCTTCTGGTTTAATGTCTGCATTTGCAGCAGGCGAGCTTGGTACTACATCAGAAACTAAAATTCCATTTGTAGGGCTGACAGAAAGAGCTCGCATTAACGGCGGGGTGAGGTCTTGGATCATTAAACCAATTCGCGCCCTAGATACACTGCCAAATTGTTTAAGCTGGTTAACAATCGGGATAATCATTTCAAGTGGTGCTGCAAATCCAATTCCAATATTTCCACCTGAATAGGTGGTAATCGATGAACAAATTCCGATTAGTTCTCCTTTTTGGTTGACTAATGCACCACCAGAATTCCCAGGATTTATTGGTGCATCTGTTTGTATCATATTTTCAGAAGGGGGTATCGAACGATTAAGACCACTAATAATACCAGAGGTTATGGTGTTATCAAGACCAAATGGGTTACCAACAGCAATTACTTGTTCTCCTAAATGAAGTGGCTTTGAAGGATCAGCAATTTTGATTTCATTGAGGTCTGGATGTTTTACAGCAATTAGAGCAAGATCAGTTTCAGCGTCTTTTCCAACAAGGTGTGCATAAAGCTTAGTACCATCATGTAATGTGACAAAAATTAAATTAGCATGCGCAATAACATGTTCATTTGTAATGATGAGGCCGTTTTTTGCATCTATGATGACACCTGAACCAAGTGATTCAAATTTATCTGAAGGGGGCATATGAGTTGGGTCATTTGAAGCTGAGATTGGTGTTTGACCTACGGCTGTAATATTTACCACTGATTTTGATGAATGTTCTATGACATCATTCGGTTGGGATGTGCTCACTATATCAATAGCGTATGATGAGGAGAGAAGTAAAAGGATATAAAGATGGAATTTTTTGAACATAGTCACATCCTATCGTATGCAACTGTTTAGATCAACTCAAATGGAGAATAGAGTGTTAGGTTTCTATTTTGTGTTTTGTTTCGTCTGAACGATGCGTATGCTTGATTCTGAAATGTACATACCTCACTTTTTTGATAATTTAGAATTATCTCTTTAGATTGAAGTAAGAGCATTTTATTTAAATCAAATGTACAGTCCATTGGATTATAACATTCTTTAAAGAAAGGATTTGTTTTCCAAAGAGATACAAAATCTTTCTGAACCTTATAATGGTTTTGGCTAATGGATGGGCCAATCCATAGATTAAATTTTTGTTCTATGATGTTATGAATATTGGATAGGATGTCTGAGAATATTCCTCTCCATCCCGCATGTGCAAGAAAAATATACTCACTATTCCACCCAACGAGAGGTAAACAATCTGCAGTCTTAATAGCTACTATATAATTTTTTTGATCTCTTTTTTGAAGTATTGCATCAGCACTCTTTTTTAAGTCAGCAATACAAGTAATACAGTCGTTGCTATGATTTTGATTGAGTACATTTAGACCGTTTGCGGTAAGAAGATCCAATTCACTTGGACTCACATTCTGTATTGTATATACATTACCAACTTCAATATGTACCAAATTAATCCGATTCTTAAAAGATTGACTAATCAAACGTTTCAATGGTGTTAAGTGCATTGATAAACTCTTCAGGTAAATTTGATTGAAATGTCATTTCTTTTTG